>QFCE01001745.1_pt1 | contig 145467 bp, 129 predicted proteins | sample 5346091 | NCBI WGS metagenome assembly QFCE01 (sample SAMN09062252, study PRJNA434731) | Human gut metagenome, whole genome shotgun sequencing project. | isolation source: stool timepoint A chromium assembly | host: Homo sapiens | collected 2015
CCGAGGGATTTTCACCCTAGATATGTGGCATGCCCGCCACACATAAAAAAAACAGGAAGCGTTCCTGTTATCCATTGAAATTCACTTTACCAAACTTTGCGCCATTTTTCTTATTTTTCAACTTACGTTCTAACAGGGAGCCTTGTGGCTTCTGTTTTACGCTGCGACTTTTTTCCAGCAAAGCTTTCGTATCTAATTTCTTTTTTTCACTCATGCATTTCACTTCCTATCTTTTACTAAGTAAATATTGTTTTAATTCTTCAACATCGTTCACGATGACATCCGCACCTGCAAGTTGTAATTCCTCTTCATCTCCATAACCAAACAATACACCGACACTGGCAAGATCATGTTCCTTTGCCCCCAATATATCATGCTTACGATCACCAACCATCACACAATGCTCTTTTTCTAGGTTTTCCTTTTCCAAAATATAGGCGATGACTTCACCTTTACGACTTCTTGTGCCATCCAATTCACTGCCATAAATACCATCAAAATATTCAGCAAGTTGATAATGATGTAAAATCGTTTTCGCAAAAACATGTGGCTTGCTCGTTGCCACAAACAACTGTCTTCCATCTTCCTTCAGTTGTTGCAACATCGTTTTTATACCAGGATATACTTTATTTTCCAGGATTCCCTTTTCTTTAAAATAAACGCGATATTGTTTGATTGCTTCATCGCACTGTTCCTTATTAAAACCATAAAATTGTGCAAACGAATCTGCTAAAGGCGGACCGATAAAGGTAATTAAATCATTTTTATCTTCGATAGGGATACCCGCTTTTTCTAAAGCATATGCCACGGAATTTGTAATGCCTTCCTTAGGATCCGTTAAGGTACCATCTAAATCAAATAGAATTGCTCGCATTATTCATCCTCCTCTAATATAGAATATAACTCTTTTAAATTGGTTATTTCATAGGTAATTGGTAAATCCTGCACATTTGGTTTTTGTTTAGGATTCATCCAACAGGTCGCAATACCTGCATGAATACCTCCCTGCATATCACTTGATAAGGAATCTCCGATTATTAATGTCTGCTCTTTTTCAAATGATGGAATATGAGCAAAACAATAATCGAAATATTCCTTCATTGGTTTTCGATAACCGATTTCTTCTGATATGAATGCTTTACGGATATGTTGATCTAAGCCTGAATCATGCAAACGCGAATGCTGCGTTGCGCTTACCCCATTTGTTACGATATACAATTCATAATCTTTCTTCAAATGTTTCACAAGTTCGAGCGCATGTGGCATGAGGGCATGTCCTTTTCCTAATTCTTTTTGATATATATGCTCAAATTGAACACCATCTTCAGCAATATGGAATTCATCAAACAGCTTACCAAAGCGTGTAAAGATAACTTCTTCCCTTGTCATTCTTCCTTCTTCATAGGCATTCCATAAAGCAGTGTTAATCTGCAGATAACGGTTTTTCATCGCTGGAGTAAAGGGAATATTCTGCATGGTAAAGGTTTTACGCAGAGCTTCTTTTTCCGTCTTATCAAAATCCAACAAGGTATTATCTGCATCAAATAATAGCGTTTTATATTTCTTCATACTGACTCCTTATGCGTAACGTTCATAATGCCATCATAACTTTTACAGCGGCATCACTTTATCACAAACTTCATTCTATTCCTTTACGTATTCATTTTAATCCCACATAACTATATCATAAACAGGAGATAAAACCTATAAAAATTGCCGATCCTATGCTTTTCTACAACTTAGAACCATGATACAATCATACCATAAGAGCAGGAGGGCATGTGAATGAAAGAATTAATTTTAGTGGGATGTGGAGGCGCCTTAGGAGCCATATTGCGTTATGGTTTAGGACTTCTTCCGATGCGTACTTCTTTCCCCTTTATGACTATGCTAATAAATATTCTTGGTGCACTCTGTATTGGTATGATAATAGCTTATGCTCAAGAAACAAAAGCACAACCGGATATCATACTTTTCATTAAGACTGGATTTTGTGGAGGCTTTACGACTTTTTCTACCTTTTCTTTAGAAACGGTGCAGCTTTTTGAAACACAACGTTATCTTAGTGGCAGTATATATGCATGTGGCAGTCTGCTGTTTTGTATCCTTGCTGTCTTGTTAGGACGATGGCTAATGTTGCTGTTTCTTTCTTGATATACTATAAAAGATGATTACAGAAACACTGTATTTATCAATGATTACTGTATTAGCACTCTCATTTATAGAGTGTGTTTATACAAGTGATGTTGATGGATGTTGATCAAATAAGCTCTTGTAGTTTTTCTAAATCAAATAAATTTGTCGGTAAGGTTAATAACGCTTTCTTCCTTCCATCATTATAATTATCTAATAAATATTGAATTTACGACGCACTCCCACCATTTCCTAATGAAAGGTTTTTTTCCTCATATGTTTTAAGGTTAAAATCATTTATAAAAGATACCCATTTTTTGTATACAACATCGGAATATAACGAATGCCTCCGGCTTCAATTTCATGATTGATGGCGCGAAAGCCTAAATGTTCGTACACTTCTTTTGCATAGAGTGAGGAATTCACCGTGATGATCATTTGTTTTTGTAAACGCAACATGCTTTGAAACAAAGCTTTCCCTACCCCTTTGCGATGGTAGTGTTCATCTACAAAGAAAAGTGAGATGTGTCCCTCACACATTGCCATTACTCCAATCAAAATATCCTCTTCATATGCTCCTAAAAAGATGAGACGCTCAAAAAGATCATCCCGCATCAGATAGGCATAGAAATCCTTCACACCTTCTTCACTATAATCAACTGCATCAAATCGCAAAAAGGTTTTCCATATCAGCTCCCTCACCTGAACATCTTCTTGTTTCGATATCCGATCAATTCGCATTTACGCTCATCTCCTTTCCATATTTGCGTATATGCAATGTTTTTTAAACCCATCGTTATACTTGCTGATAGATAAAAATATTATTTCATTATCAGATTATTTTTCTTACCTATAGCATACCATGAGCAAAAGAAAAAGCATATCCTAAGTATGCTTTTTCTTTAATCATTAAGCTGAATTCTTACTTTCTTGCATATAGTGTCTGTTTATAACTCATGCACGTAAATACATAATAGCTTCCATAAATTAAGATAACGACAATGGCACAGAAGAAATTAGCTAATCCTATATCACCGATTCCCAAACCGGACATTAAAGATGTAGATACTACAGGAATACCAACAGATGCATGAATAACAGCCAACACTAATGGCAATAAGAAATAAATAGATATCTGTGCATAGATGGAATGATTCATCATCTTTTCACTTGTACCGATTTTTCTTAAAATCAAATAACGTTTTTGATTATCCTCAGCCTCAGAAAGCTGTTGCAATGCTAATACTGCTGCACTTGCCACTAAGAAGACTACTCCCAAATACAAACCGACATACGTGAACAGCATACCCAATCCTGCCTGATTATCAATAATCAATTTACGAGTCATAGAAGAATAGCGAAGAGTTTGTTCATTCGTTCCCAACAGCTTCTTTGCATTCTCATGTACCTTCGTATCATATGCCTCGATCTTACTTTCATCTTTAACATCAATATTCCAGAAAGTATGATGGCTAGCTATTTGCGGTGGCAATATGGCATCAGGCACAACGATGGCAGCCCCTGTACTAAACCCAAATTCTGTGGCAATATTGATGGCTTCCTCTTGCTTTACTTGTAAATGCAGTTTATGATTAAACACCTGCAGTGGCTTTTTCGTCTGTTCTGCGATTTCATTTAAGGTTGGAATGATACTAGATGAGCCGCTGATAAAGAAAGTTTCATCCTGCTTTAACTGCATGGGAGATAACTTCCAGGCACGTCTGGCTTTATTAAAGTCACTTAATGTGATAATTTCCAGATCTGCATCTTTATACAACATACCAGTGTCTACATCTTTCGCATAATTAAATAAATCCTTTAATTTCAGATGATCCGTATAAACGGAAATTGTCTCACTACTCGTTATATTTTTATCCGTGTCTAGCATCAAGATCTGACGCATCTTTTGTGTATCAGCTTTTTGATATTGGGTAAAGGAATAAGCATATGGTGTCTGTGTATCCAAGGATGTTTTTAATGAATCATTCAGATTCCATCCTACAGATAAGGCTCCTACACTTAATAACAGCATAAGGCAAACTATGCTCATAGAAACAAAACTAGTATTGATTTTGGCATTTACCTGACGTAATACAAACATACGCAATCCGCGATAGTATAAACGCTTGCTGGAACGTATGAACTGTAAGAGGAAACCCGATAGGGACAAAAAGAAGAACAATGTTCCTAAGCTTCCCATAATTAGAATAGGAACTAAACAGCTCGCAAACATCTGAGTAGAGCGTGTCGCCAGATAATAAGCTGCCCCTAACAACAACAAAGAAACGATAAAGATAAGTACAGCGATGAAAGGTTTTTGAATTCTAGCTTTTTCCTGTTTACGCTCAGCCTGCAATAGTTCTATCAATTTTACTTTCGCTATAACTCTGGTGTTCAGCAACATGATAACCAGAAAAATAATCGTAAAGGAAATAGCAGTGATAATAGCTGCTGATGGCGAGAAGACAAAGTTATAATTTACTTGAACTGAGAACAGATGTGCGGTAAAGATGCCTAAGCCTTGTGAGCACAATATACCTAGTAATAATCCAACACCAAGTGATACCACACCAATGCATACGGTTTCATAAATTAAAACCTTAGAGATATCTTTTTTCTCCATGCCCAACAACATATATAAACCAAATTCTTTTTTCCGTCGTTTAATCAAAAAGTTGTTGGCATACATGACCAGAAAGGCCAGTACGATAGCCACAAAAACGGATAAGATTCCCATGAAAATACCAAGTGTTTGTAGCATGATGGATTGTGAGTCATTTAATGACATGATTTCCTTTTGCGCTTGAAAGGAATTAAAGGTATAGAATAAACAGATAGAAAACATCAGAGTTAGAAAATAGATCATATAATCTTTATAGCTTTTTCTGACGTTATGCAGCGCAAGTCTGGTTAATTTCATTTACATCCCTTCTTTCACTGCAATTATAAAAGAACAAGTATCTCGCTGCCATCGTTGTCACTTACACTTTCCTTACAAATTTGAAATAATAATAAATTTTTCCACATAGCATTGGCCAAAAAAGCATAAGAGGGGTTATGTATCTAGAATGCCTTATGATACGTTATATTATAACTATAAAAGAAAAAGAACTAAAGGTTAAGTAAGCAGCAAGAGACTATGAAGTACTTCAGCAGATGCCTACGTCATACATACAATCCGACTTTATGAAATAAAGATATCTTATGATGATAAATGCCGAATGGAATATGCTATAGGAAGTAGTCAAAGCGAAATTAGGCAACAGAATGCTGAACATGGTATGTTTGTTCCTATAAAACAAAAAGACAATATTTTCCATCCGTATGAATACTATTTTACCATATGCTGGCATGTTAGAAAGTACATATTTTTCCTTATTTTATTATTGCCAGATTTTATTTTCTATGGTAATATAGTTAAGCAGTTAAATCTTAGGGGTATAGTACAATGGTAGTATAACGGTCTCCAAAACCGCTGATGGGAGTTCGATCCTCTCTACCCCTGCCATGAAAAATAGCCAGACACCGAAACGGTGTCTTTTTTTTATAAACCGGCAGGGGCAGAGAGGTCCTTATAAACAGACCATATCTTTCCATAGCAAAAGATAATACTCAATATGCTATAATAAACGCATGAAAACAACACATAAAGAAAAATTATATCTGAATGAACATGATAAAAAACAATTAGGCGCTATGATACGATGGCTGCGATTACAAGCCGGCTGGACACAACAACAACTTGTTGATCAAGTAGGGATCCTCTCTTTACGGACATTGATATCTTTAGAACAAGGAAAAATTGTAAAAGATGATGATATTTATGATACGTTACTGGATCAATTTGCATTATCCTTTAATTATACGCACCCTATGGATAAACATATCGAGCAAATGCTATCGGCTATGCTTTCTGCTTATGCGCATTATGATGACGAAGCTATGTGTGCCATCTGCATAGCTTTATTGCAATCCTTACTTCCCTATCAGCAACATGTGCAGGAATTCTTTTATATTCGCATATTACAAGTCTTTACTCGCCTTTGGACAAGTCAGGAATATCTTTCATCAAAAGATTACCAATTATTTTTATCCTGTCATGATTTTCTAAGTGAATCCTTGCAAATCATGATGGAGGATGCTCTTTATCAATGGCAATGTACTTTTCCCCATAATAACATTGTATTAGAACAACTTTATCAACAATTCCATATGCATTACCATCATCATATCACCCGCTTTTCAATTGGTATTGTCTTACATTTAAGTGATAAACATCACGACTATCTACAAGCTTTTCTCATCTTAAAGGAATGTGAACAATATGAGCTAATGCATAAGGACAATCCCCATGCACTTTTTTCCATATATCATTGGATGAGTAATCTTGCCATTTTTATAGAGCCCCAGCAATTTGAATTCTATAAAGAAAAAGCTTTATCTTATATGAAACAAACAAGCCTTTCTTCTCATACGCTTGCTATCTTCTATTATAATATTGGCGGATGTTATTATTATCAGAAACAATATGCCAAAGCGCTGACATGTTATCAATCTTCTTTCGATACAAAGAGCCATTCCCCCTTGCCTTTATTGATATGGATGTGTCATGCACAATTCTGTCTTGATAAAACATTGCCAGCCTGTATCATGCAAAAAATTGATGTACAAGCCTGCAGTAAAGCATTACGCGATTGTTGGCACTATTTTATCTTAAAGCGTGATGGTCAAAATGCCCAGACATTGGAAACCTATATCATGAAAACACTGTTACCTGTCTTACAGACTCTGGCACCGGAATTTCATAAGGTTTACCACGATGAGTTAAAAGCTCTGCTTCCTCTAACACGCAATTATAAACAACTATTGTTATTTGAAGAAAAATTAAATCTCGCCTAACTATCTTTTCCCATTTCTTTTGCATATGCCTTGTTTTTTTCTTCTTAACAAGCGTCTTTTACCTATACATGCAGATTTATTGGAAGGCATTTTATCAGTGGTACAATAAGCTTTACAGGAGGCTGATATTTATGAATTTAGAAGAACTTTATCAACATGTTCATGAAGAAGAACGATTACAGAAATCACCCGCAGCGCATATCGAATTTCTTACGACCACGCAGTATCTTACACAATATTTGCATGGACATGAACGTATTTTAGACTTAGGAGCTGCCACTGGAGCTTATGCTTTACCGCTTGCTGAAGCAGGCTATGAGGTATGTGCCATGGATCTGATGCCCCATCACCTAAATCGTTTGAAACAACAAAAGAAGAAACAGATGAAGCTGACCCTACACCAAGGAAATGCTATGGATCTCTCCAGGTTTTCAGATGATAGTTTTGATATCATACTATGTATGGGACCTCTATATCATCTTAAAGAAGAAGAGCAACGAATCTGTTTGGATGAAATGCATCGCGTTGTAAAAGATGGTGGAATTATCTTTTGTGCATTTCTTAGTAACCTTGCCGTGTTTACCACGGAAGCCTTATATCCGAATAGTTCTTTTTTGAATAGCTCACAATATGATCCAACTACCTTTAAAGTCATCAATGATCCCTTTGTAAGCACCTATGTGCAGAAAGCAGAGCAACTCTTTCAAAGCATGGGCTTTACGCTTTTAAAAACCTTTAGTCAAGATGGACTTGCTGAAGTATTGGCAGAACGGATCAACGCATTAACAAAACCACAATATGAAGAATGGCTGCGTTTTCATCTGGCCATTTGTGAACAAAGAGAGCAACTTGCACATTCCAATCATCTCATTAGTATTTTGCAATCCCATAAAACACGTCAACGTTTACAGGATACAACGCGTTTACGGCTGCAGCGACTGTCTATGCAAGATCATGTACAAATGTACGAGATGGCTAAAGATCCTGACGTTGCTCGCATGTGCGGATGGAAGCCGCATGCTTCTCTGGAAGAAACAAAACAAATCTTATCTAATTTTCTGATAAACGATCACACATGGGGCATTTATCAGAAAACGGATAATACTCTGTATGGACTCATCAGCTTAGATGCGGATCAACATCGTCCTCGCAATGGCTATCGCATGTTGGGCTATTGGATCGGAAAATCCTATTGGGGCAAGGGCATTGTTGTCGAGGCTGCAAAAGAAGTCTTGCGCTATGCATTTGAAGATCTGCACTGCACAATGATCAGTATCTATCATTTCCCTTTTAATACACAAAGTAAACGTGTTATCGAAAAACTGGGATTTCAATTTGAAGGCACCTTGCATGATGCTTATGAATATTACGATGGTACCTACTTTGATGAAGTTTGTTATTACCTAAAGCAGAAACCGTCATAGCCATCTTGTGATTTCTCACTTTATAAAAGTTAAAAAGGTAAAATCTTGAATATGTGATGCTATACTATTGCATACAAAGTATTCACAAATTGGTGGTATTTGCCAATACGAATGGTGGTAGCATTTCTACGCTTTCTTCTGATGAATTCTTTCCTTCTTACATTGATAAATTTTTTAATCTTCATCGCGTTTCATCTGAAATAATGATACAATAATAAGATGAAAGATAAGGTGATGGTATGGAATTTACAATAGCTCAGATACGTGACTTTGCAGGCGATGAGCAAACATTTGAAAAGGGAGAAAAATTGATGAAGGAAAAAGCCATCAAATCGTTGGATATCGATGACTTTTCAAGTCCTGAGATCATTATGGTCAATGCTAATGTCGTAGATAAAAAAGTATATCGGGAAGTGAATATGTCAATCGATAAGGATGACTTCATCGTAAGAGCTCATTTGTGTGGCTGTGAAGAGCATGCCCAAAAAATGACCTGTGCACATTGTGTCGCTGTTTTGCTGCGCCTAATGGAAGACAGTAAACGCAAAAACGCGGAAAAGGAACAGATGGAAAATAAAGTAGTCGATAAACATGCCATTCAGATCATGAATATCTACGAAGAACAAATCGTCTATTCTTCATTGGCCATGAACTTAAAAACAGCCATTCATTTGGAACCCGTATTAGAAATACGTAAAAAAAACATTCTTGCGTTAACCTTAAAAATCGGCAATGAAAAACAATATATCGTCAAAGACATCGCATTATTTCTGGATGATATTGCCCATAATGTAAAAAAAGCCTATGGTAAGGAACTGGAATTCATGCATAATTATTATAGCTTTGATGAAACGAGTCAAAAGCTGATTGATTTCATGCGTCATCATGAACATGATGTTTTGTATTTTTTAAATCATCCTACCTTAGAAAAAGCCCCGCAATCCCGTAATATGTGCATGACGCCGGATGCTTTAGATGAATTTTATGAATTATATACCGATCAGGATGTCATGCATCGCATGAAAGAAAAAACATTGATCAACATGCGCTTTCTTGCTATCAATCCCCCTTTTTCTTTACAGATACACAAAGATGCCCAGCAGATTTTTCATATTTCTCTGAATGAAGGAGACTATCGTCTGTTTAAAGGACGAAACCATCTATATGTTCTTATGAATCATATCCTTTATCGTTGTGATAAAGATTTTACAAAAGCCTGTGAGCCAATGCTCAGCGGATGCTTAGAACATCATAATACCTTAACCGTGTCAGATGGCTTGATGAGTGCCTTCTATAATAATGTTATTTTAAATGTCAAAAAATATCTGCCTCTGCATGGTGAAGATATTTCTATGTATGCGCCATTACCATTAGAATGTAAGGTGTATATCGATATGCCGAAACAAAATGTCATATCTGCACGTTTGCTGTATTGTTATGGAGATGATATGTATAATGCGTTCAGTGATACTTCCTTATCTGCCAGTCGCAACTTCAATGATGAAATTGCCGTACGTCTGATTTTTACCAAATATATGACACGGATTGACGCTATGGAAGGACTTGCCTATATTGAACATTCACAAGATGCCATATATGAATTTTTAAATAAAGGCTTTGAAGAATTATCACAGACCTGTGAAATGTTTGCCAGTGAGAAATTCCGCAAACTGCAGATACGTGATAGTGTGAATATCTCCATGGGTGTACGTATTGAAAGTGATTTGCTAGAAATTGATTTTGATACCTTTGATTTTCCTGTCGAAGAGTTGCAAGAGGTATTAAAAGCATACCGTTTGAATAAAAAATACTATCGTATGCGCAACGGTTCTTTTGTCAATATTGAAGATAGTGCTTTGCAAGAGTTGTCTTTTATTTTAGATGGCATGCATGTAAGTGAAAAAGAGCTCGAAAGTGGTAAAATCAAGGTTCCCAAATATCGTTCTTTATACATCGATAAAAGCCTAAAAGATGCTGAGATGATCAAGGTTGAGCGCGATGCGACTTTTAAAGATATCATCCGTAGTATACGCAATGTTAAGGACTCTGATTTTAAGGTTCCTCACAGTCTGAAAAACATTTTGCGAAATTATCAAAAAGATGGTTTCCGCTGGCTAAAAACGATGGCCAATTATGGTTTTGGAGGAATTTTAGCTGATGATATGGGCATTGGTAAGACCTTGCAAGTAATTACTTTATTGGAAGATGAAAAGCTCCATGATCCACAGGCTATCTCTCTTGTTGTCTGTCCAAGTTCACTGATTTTGAACTGGCAAAGTGAAATCGCGAAATTTTCTGATGCCTTAACGAGCATTTTGATTACCGGGAATATGGAGGAACGAAAAGCCTTAATCTACAAAGCGAAAGATTATGATGTCGTGATCACCTCTTATGATTATCTCAAACGTGATATTGAACACTATGAAAATTTCCACTTTACTTATCAAATCATTGATGAAGCTCAGTATATCAAAAACCATAATACGAAGAATGCCGTATCTGTCAAACAGATTCAGGCAGCCCATCGATTTGCCTTAACCGGAACACCAATTGAAAATTCATTAGCGGAATTATGGAGCATTTTTGATTTCTTAATGCCAGGTTATCTATATACTTACCCTTACTTCAAAAAGCAATATGAGATTCCTATCGTGAAAGAAAATGATCCTATAACCTTAAAGGAATTAAAGCGAATGGTAGAACCGTTCATCTTGCGCCGTGTAAAGAAAGATGTCTTAAAAGAACTTCCTGAAAAAGTCGAACATACGATGATGATCGAATTAGATGAAGAAACCCGAAAATTATATATGGCAAATGTATCTTTGATACGAGAAGATTTGCATAAAAGCTTTAAACAAAAAGGCTTTGAAAATAGTAAGATCATGGTGCTGAGTATGTTGACCAGATTGCGCCAATTGTGCTGTGATCCCCGCTTGCTGTATGAAAATTACCAGGGGGTAGGCAATAAAATTAACGCGTGCATGGAATTTATCGAAAACTGTCGTGCATCGGGTAAAAAAGTCTTATTATTCTCACAGTTTACCTCACTGTTATCGTTGATTGAAAAAGAGCTAAAGCAACGCGAAATTGATTACTATCTATTAAAAGGCAGCACCCCAAAAGTACAGCGTCAGCAATATGTAAATGCCTTTAATGTTGATGCTACACCGGTTTTTTTGATATCTTTAAAAGCCGGAGGAACCGGGTTGAATCTTACCAGTGCCGAAGTTGTCATTCACTTTGATCCATGGTGGAATGTATCTGCCCAAAATCAGGCTACCGATCGAGCCTATCGCATCGGACAGCACAACAATGTACAGGTCGTTAAACTAATTGCCAAAGATACAATCGAAGAAAAAATCATGCATTTACAAGAATTAAAACAAGATTTAAGTGATAGTATCATTCACTTGAATGACGGTTTGATTACTAGCATGAGCAAAGATGAAATTATGGATTTGTTCTAACTTACAAGAACAAGAGGCTGGATCCTTGCAAAGCGCATATACTTTTAAGGACAGCCTCTTTCATTTCGTCTATAAGATTTTCAACGTTTTTTTAGTTATAGAAACAAGCTTTTTTTCAACGCTTTTTTTATTTCTTTGTTAACATGGATTGTGCCTTTGTGAATAATATCGGCTGTATCTGAGGATATGTCCACTCTGGTATCTTCTTTACATCCGTGAAGAAAGCAATTTCCTGTATCTCACTTTCAGGAAGTTCATCAAAGTCATACACCTCTGCATAATACAACATACCAAATGTTTCATGCTCATCACTGCTTTCTTTTACGCGTGTTTTACCAAGGCAGGAATACACACACAAGGGAATCAGTTGATATTCCTTCGCTCCACTCTCTTCATAAAACTCCCGTCTTGCACAATCCAGAATAGACTCATTTGCTTCTCGATGTCCGCCGCATAATTCATAGCTGTTGCGCTGTTTGTGTTTACAAAAGACCCATTGTTCCTTATATTTAGCCACTATGACAGCAAATAGCAACTTTTCATCATCAACCTTTTCATAAAATTTGATTTTCATAAGACCACCTCTTCACATTTTTCATGCAATTGTTATGGTTTTATATAGGTAAAACCTTTTTCTTGCAATGCGACAATATCAGCCACACCTGCTTCAACAATGACGATATGCTCAAGAAGATCGACAGCTTCTAACTGCTGTGCACGCAACGCATTTTGACATGCGTGAAAAGATATTCCCTTAGCAAATAAAGCAAGGATTTCCTTTGCAATATTTTCCTGTGTGTCCTCTTTCCCATATCCTTTTACGGCTTCACCATTTGCTACGACGACGATTTGAAACACCTCATCATGGTGTTCATAAAACGTGATAAGATTCTTCACATTTCCTAATGTTAATGACCAATTCTTCATTTCATCTATATGAAATACAACTTTTTTCATATTCAACACTTCTTTCTGTGCATTCTTTTTTTTTATTATAGCACATCTATTCTTACACATAACGATGATTGCTAGGAAAGCATGTTTTCAACAGATCATTTGACTATTTTGTTAATGGCGAGCATACCTATTTAACAGGTGATACTATGCTGTTTGCATTAGAATTTGATGAGGAAGTCAGTGCTCGCTCTTATTTAAAAGAATTATTAAAATGTTATCCATACGATATTGAAGAGACCATGGTGCTTTCTCTTTTAACAAAAAATCCTTTCCCTTACCGTCCTTTATTAATTTTTCTGCAATACTTTTCTGCTATTGGTAAAATTCACATCATCACCAAGCCAGATGTTCCTTCTCCCTCTTTACAGCATCTTTGGGAAAATATGAGTCGTCTTGTTCAACAATCAGGCTCCATTTTACCCATGCATCAATTTGCTTTTGATGCTACCTATCAAGTAAAGAAACACCCCTTATCGCATCCCTATGCGCATCTTCCCTTGAGTCATATTCCTTTCTTAAGCGAAGTACAGTTACACAGTGTTCCGGTCATCGCTATGGCAAAACATTCTCATCAATATCCGATACGAAAAAGCGATACTTTTTTATATCGGGATATCAGTATGGATGCCACTAGCTACCTTGGCATCTGTATCCGCATCGGCAATTTTCAAGGCATTGTTTTTTTACATCGTAAAGCATTGTGGTTTGCGGCAGCTCTGTCCGCCATGTATCCTATTACAGAACCAGGTGTTACTTATGATTTTCTTCTCTTGTTTGGATTACAAAGCCATCGTAAACAGCGGAGTTACTATTACGATCAGACAAATGCCTTATACATCGGTATGGTCAGCGGTGGGGATGAGATGTTACATTTTCTCTACTTAAAAGAAATGATCTTAACCTTATACAATGCGCTTTGTATTCAAAAGCATGATCTCCCTATTCATGCCTCCATGGTGCATATTGCATATTCGCAACAGCAACAAAATCTTGTCTTTGCCGGGATGACCCACAGTGGTAAGAGTGAATTATTAGATGCCATATTGAAAAGTTGTCATACTCGCAAGATAGCCGCAAGTGCTTATTATGATGATAGCGGCATTTTGCACTATCTTGATAATGCCATCGTCAGTACCGGTAGTGAGGTCAGTGCCTGTAAAGATATCTCTTATGTAAAAAAGCAACAACTATTCGCACATTATGCATCCGGCATCTTTCTAAAAGAAGAAGATACTATTCGTTATCAGATCACTCCTTTGACAACCTATGAAAGCAGTCTGCAATTTTATCCGGTCCATGCCTTATTCTATTTAAACGCAAAGGCAAAGTTTCAAGGATGGCGAAAAGTTGAGAGTTTGGATGATGCCATCGCTTTATTTCTCGGTCATCATGATAAAGAAGATTTCTTCTGTCAAACCTTAGCTGCTTATGATCATCAGGTAAAAAGCCAAGAACTCATTCATGAATTTTTAACCATTCTATATACACAAAACGTAGGTATTTATGAGCTGAGTACGAAGGGAACACCGTATCAGAAACAATTTCTTTTTGAGCGATTGGCAAATGCTATTCTTGATGAAATCCTGGACGGGAAATGATTGCGTTTAAAGGCGGAAACAGGTATACTATGAGTAGTGTTTTCAAGGAGGATCTGCATGGAAACAAAAGAGATAATCGACGCTTTAGGATTGCGCCGCAGTTTAACCAGAATTACACATGAAATCATTGAACATAACAAAGGTGTTGAGGATATCGTTCTTGTCGGCATCAAGACCAGAGGTGAAATTCTCGCTCAGCGTTTAGCTAAAATGATTGCGCGTGTAGAGCAAGTACAGGTACCTTGTTATGCATTGGATGTTTCCCATTGGCGTGATGATCTGGAGCAGGCACACCCTTTACCAAACCAAACCATGCCGGTAAAGGATAAGAAAGTTATTTTAGTAGATGATGTCTTATTCAAAGGACGAACCGTGCGCGCTGCCATGGATGCCATTATGCATTATGGAAGAGCAAAAGAGATACAATTGGCCGTCTTGGTTGATCGCGGTCATCGTGAATTACCGATACGCGCAGACTACATCGGCAAAAACATTCCTAGCTCTTTACAGGAACAGATTCGCGTAAAAGTTGAAGAAATTGATGATTGTGATGGTGTGTACATCTCACGTTAAATCACTAAGTAAAAATAGAAAGTAGGTAAGATGATGATGAATAAAGAATATGTTGTAGCATTCGCAAAAAAGTTATTAGCAATTGATTCCCCTACCGGGTATACCAAAAAAGCCATCAACTTCGTTGAAGAAGAAGCAAAGCGATTCGGATATCAGACAAAACGTAATCACAAAGGCAATTTATGGATCTATGTAAAAGGTAATCATCATCATAAGACACTTGGTTTATGCGCCCATTGCGATACCTTAGGTCTTATGGTCCGCTCGATAAAAAGTGATGGAAAGCTTGCCTTAACCAATTTAGGCGGTCCTATCATTCCGACACTGGATGGGGAATATTGTCGTATCTATACAAGAGATGGTCAATGCTATAGCGGAACGATTTTATCCACTTCTCCAGCAGCCCATGTCTATAAAGATGCCAGCACGAAGAAACGTGAAATTGATGAAATGGAAGTACGCATTGATGAAGTCACTTATACAAAGGAAGATACGCAGAAACTTGGAATTCAAAATGGAGATATTGTTGCCATCGATCCAAAAGTACAAATTACCGAAAGTGGTTTTATTAAATCTCGTTTCTTAGACGATAAGATCAGCGTTTCTGCATTGATGGGCATTTTACATCATTTAAAAGAAAATGCCATTACCCCTGCTTATGATTTGATCTTTATGATGAGCACCTATGAAGAAGTCGGACATGGTATGGCGCATATCCCAGATGAAATTGCTGAGCTTTTAGCTGTCGATATGGGATGCATCGGCTTAGATTTAGCATGCACAGAACAAGATGTTTCCATCTGCGCCAAAGATTCCAGTGGTCCTTATGATTATGATCTTACCAGCAAACTTATTGAGCTGGCTAAACGTGAAGCCGTATCTTATGCAATTGATATTTATCCACAATATGGTTCAGATGTCAGTGCCGCAAGAAATGCCGGAAATGATATCAAAGGGGCATTAATTGGCCCAGGTGTTCACGCTTCTCATGGTATGGAACGTACACATATCGATGGTGTCCTTAACACCATGAAATTGATCCTTGCCTATATTTGCGAGGAATAAAGAATGCATTTCTTACCCGTATGATTCGTACGGGTTTTCTTTTGCTTAGGGCTTTTTCAAAGTAATCCCTATTTTACTGACGCTTACACCTTTCCTTCTTCATATTTATTTTGTCGCAGCAGGGAAAGGATGATTTTATACATGAAAGCTCTTTATTTCACATATAGTAAAATAAGAGGTGATCTTATGTTGCTGCATACGTTTTTATTTGTTTTTATCGCGGAAATGGCTGATAAAACACAACTTATGATGATGGCGCTCACCAATCGCTATCGTATGAAAAGTGTGATATTAGGGATGATGTTAGGGGTCATCATCATCAGTGCTTTTTCTACATTGGCCGGAGATCTAATAGGCGATATGATCCCTATGCAGTTTATCAAATTGGCCGCTGCCGCAATGTTTCTAGGCTTTGGTTTTTTTAACTTACGCATTACAAAAGAAGAAAGCAAGGGGCATCATATTTCCTTAGGATTGCCTATTTTTTCTATTGCCTTTACCTTTATTCTAGCTGAGCTCGGTGATAAGACGCAATTAGCAACCGTAGCGCTTTCAGCCGATCACATGGACCAGCACCTTCAAGTTTTTCTGGGAGCATCCTTAGGCCTTATCATGGCAAATATTTTTGGTATCTTCGCTGGAAAATTTATCTTTGCCCATTTAAGTGAAGATAGTGTTAAAGTAGTTTCTTCCTTTTTCTTCTTTCTCTTTGGCTCCATTACCTTGTTTGAGGCCTATCCAGCAGCCCCCTTTTTCTATATCATCTATTCCATTCTCATCATCAGCATTGCCTGTATGATTTATGAGAAAAGTCATAAAGAGATAGCATAGTATTATCTTCACATTCATCAAAAAAGAAGAATTGCTTACGGCTTACACACTCTTCCTTCTAAGAAAATAAACCTTCCATAATCTTCTCCTTCATTTTGGAATTTCTATGCTATAATAGGGGTAATCTAACAGAGAAAGAAGGTCTAAAATGAAAGAAACTTGGTCACTTGATGTCCTCTATAAGGGTTATGATGATCCGCAATTTGAAGCAGATATCAAGAAACTTGATGAATTGATTGCACAATGCAATACCTTGGCAGACACCTTATCCCATAAGGATGAAACTGCTACCTTGAAACAAATTCTAACTACATTAAATGAATTAGAACAGATCAGCTACCAGCTGTTGGCATATGCCAATCTGCGCCAAAGCTGTGATACCACTGATGCGCAAACAGCAGCTTATTTAGATAAGATCACTAAGAAAACAAGCAACGTGGCAAAAGCAAAAGCAAAATTTAATCGCTATATTGCACAAATAAAAGATCTTGATGCTTGCCTGGAAAAAGAAGAAGCATTACAGGAATATACCTACTTGTTACATTCGATTCAAGAAGATGGTCGTTACTTACTCAGTGATGATGTAGAAGAAGTATTATCCAAGATGGATATCTCGGCAGGACAGGCTTGGGAAACCATGCAAAGCTATCTGACCAGCACCTTAGAAGTAGACTATGATGGAAAAACAACTACCCTTTCACAGATTCGCAACTTGGCATATGACTCTGATAAAAAGGTGCGTAAACGCGCTTATGAAGCAGAATTAGCTGCTTATGCCAAGATTCGTGATGCTATTGCCTTTTCTTTAAACAACATCAAAGCACAAGTCTTAACAGAATGTGAGTTGCGCGGTTTCGCTTCTCCTTTAGCAATGACACTGCATCAGTCCCATATGAAACAGGAAACCTTAGATGCCATGCTATCGGCCATGGATGATTATATGCCGGTATTCCGTAAATATTTAAAACGCAAGGCGGAAATGTTAGGTTATCAAAACGGACTTCCTTGGTATGAGCTATTTGCACCTATTGGAAAAGACGACACAAAATTCACGATTGAAACAGCAAAAGACTATCTGTTGAAACATTTTGCGCCTTTTGCACAGGATATGGCGGATATGATGGAAGAAGCCTTTGCAGATGAATGGATTGATTTCTATCCACGTAAGGGTAAGGTTGGTGGAGCATTCTGCGAAAATCTCCCTTTCTTGAAACAAAGTCGTGTTTTAACGAATTTTGATGGTTCCTTAGGCGATGTTGTGACATTGGCTCATGAATTAGGACACGCATATCATGGTATGATGATCCAGGATCACAAGATGCTTAATACAGATTATTCCATGCCAGTTGCCGAAACTGCTTCTACCTTTAATGAAAATATCATCATGAATGCTGCAATTGATGAAGCAGAAGGAGAAACAAAGCTGGCATTAATAGAAACACAGCTTCAAGATCTTACACAGATTATGTGTGATATTTATTCTCGTTTCTTATTTGAAAAAAAGGTATTTGAAAAACGTAAAGAGGGGTTCCTATTCCCGGATGAACTAGAAGCGATGATGTTGGATGCACAAAAACAAGCATATGGTGATGGCTTAGATGAGCAGTATTTGCATCCTTATATGTGGATCAATAAGAGCCATTATTATTCATCAGCTCTGAGCTTTTACAACTTCCCTTACGCTTTTGGCGGTTTATTTGCCCGTGGCTTAATTGTAAAATATCATGAAATGAAGGATGCTTTCGTACCAAAATATCGTGAATTGCTACATGCGACAACGGTATCCGATGTTGAAGATGTTGCTAAATTGGCTGACATTGATCTGACTTCTAAAGATTTCTGGATCAGTTGTTTAAAAACCGCTGAGGAAAGAGTAAATGAATTCTTAACTCTGAGCGAGTCCTTTAACAAATAAACCCTATGTTCATATAAAAACGGTAACTATTCGCCATATCTTAACATGGCATGTAGATACCGCTTTTTTTGCATATTCTAATTGTATTGTTTCATAAAACACAAACAACAAAATGCTGTATCATACATCGTTTTTTTAACTGCTAGGTATCAACAATTTAGAAGCTTATTCTTCTCTATTTTGATACTAGAAAATACTCTATATGTATATGCATCATCTTTTTTATTTTTCATAGTATCATATACGGCCTGATTCATAATTTCTAAATAATCCGTAGTTATGATTTCAACATCTACTGTGACTTTCTTTTTTGACACTTTTTGCTTGCCTACTTTGAATACCACAGCGGCATAGCTTTCTTTCGTTGTCTTTTTCTGCAATGCCGAGCTTTTATCATAGGATGTTTGATCAAAATTAATACCTGCATATTCACAAGCTTTTTTGTAATCATCCGTCTTCATGGAAGTCAAAAAAAACTCTATATTGGATTATCCAATATAGAGGTACATATACCTGTAAGATTCATTTCATAATAGGTATTCTTAAATAGTAACTGTCTTGACAGGTCTTTTATAAGACTTTCGTTTCTCATTAAATAAGCGATAAGCTTTATTGAAGGAAGCAATTACTTCTTGATCTGTTGTTTTTTTCAGTCGATAATGACGACGAAAATACTGACTGAGCTCCATCGTCACCTTTTCTGCACCAAAGATATTCAAATGTACTCCGGAATCATTCGTATCCCTTCTCCAATCGATGTTCTTCTCCATATTCGTATTTAAATCTAAATATGGCAGATGTCGTTCTTTTGCATACAACTCTACTGCCTCTTTTTTACTTTGATTCCATTCTTTGGCACCCGGTACTTTTAATAACATAAGCTTAATATGATTCTTTTTACATATATCATGAATCATATCCATATATTTTTTACTATTCGCATCAAACATCGCCTGTGAAGATGCACGCATATAATTGGTCTTCCCTTTATACGGTTTTTGCTTGTAGCTACTAATAAAGCCCTTCGTATCATTCATTGGCGAACCAAAGGTTTCAGCTATATCAACCGCATTTATTTCATTATAACGATTATGATATAAAAAGACAGGGAATAATAAACTTATTTTATCAGTTAAAGAAAATTGAAATGCTGCATCTTGAATCATATTAATTTTATTCATCGAAAGTTTCATGTGATCGATAATCTTTCGTTTATTTCCCATAGAATATTTATGATCATTAAATGCGCAATTCACTTCCATAACGACTACTTTTGGCTTTTGCGTTTTTAATGCTTCTTCCAATAAATAATACAAAGCATAGGTTCTTACCGAAGGAGCGCCCAGTGCATAACTGGTAAAACCATTTTCCTTCCACAACTTAGCAGGTATGATACTGCGATACATACTACTATCACCAAGAAATAAAACATCTAATGAGTTTTTCTTTTCTTCATAGAAGCCACGTATCGTTTTGCTCATCTTATTATCTTTGGGAATTAATATCATGGAAAATAAGTTTAATAATAGAGCAAAAATAACAATAAAGGATGTAAAGGCTAGGATAGATTTACGTCTGTTTTTCATGATGTTTGCTCCTTTCACTAAAATTCACCATATATAAAATCGCTTGCTTGATAACCATGACCATAAATACCAAATACGATAATGGATACCCCTATGATAAGGATAATACCATAACGCAACAACAGACTTTTCTGATCAAATAATGCAAATAAATTTACACGTCTTTCCTTTAAGCCTGCTATTATAAACATCAATACCAATCCCCATATCAAAATGCCAAAATCAACAAGAGTCAGCCCATGTGCTAAGATATCTGTTTCCTGCATCGTAAAGATCCGCAACAGCATTTGCAAGGCATCATCTAGTGAGTGCGCACGAAAGATCAGCATGCCACCAAAAACAATCAATACCGTACGTAAGATACAAAAGAGACGATAGCCTTTTCGCTGTTCATGAAGATGCCATGTATCTTTGATTTTCGTAAAAACAGGGGCAAGCAACAAACCCATCATCATAATTAGATAATAATATAAACCATATACAATATATTTCCAGCTGGCGCCATGCCAGAATCCATTGAAAAACCAGACAAAAAAGAGGGGAAATGCGCTTAGGATAAATCTTCCGAAATTCCCTTTCATATGCTTTTTCACAGAACGGTTCAAATTCATATTCATTTTAGATAATGATATTGAATAAAATACGTAATCTTTTAGCCAAGTCCCTAACGTACGATGCCAGCGACGCCAGAATTCAGCTATACTTTTTGAGAAAAACGGTTGTTCAAAATTTTTCTCCATGTGAACACCAAACAAATAGCCAATTCCACGTACGATATCCATAGCGCCACTAAATTCAGCATATATTTGTAATGTATATAAGGCAACAGCTAAAAAAGCGGTAAAACCTCCATGCATACCACTAAATACTGGATTCACATATAGCGCAGCTCGATCAGCGATGACTAATTTTTTAAAAAGTCCCCAAAGAATTAGATATAAACCACTCTTGAATTTTATAATGTCAAATTCATTGCCCGCATACAATTGATCGGCTAACTGATCAAAACGTGAGATCGGACCTTCTGTCATTTGTGGGAAGAAGGACAAATACAAAGCGACTTTCCCAAGCTGAGGGCTTGCTTCGTATTTGCCTCTATACACATCTACCATGTAACTGATGGCCATTAAGGTATAATAGGAGATTCCAAGTGGCAGTACAAATTTTTTTACTGCGATATTAACATTAACATGCAGTAAAGCATTTATGGCATTCAGATTACCGGCAAAAAAACCGTAATATTTTAAATAGCATAAGATACCAATATTGATTGCCAATACGACGATCAAAATCAGTTGCTTCCGTTTCTTCATCATAGCCTTATAGGCTTTCTTTTGGTCTTTTTCTAAACTTTTTATGGTAGCTTTTTGCAGCTTTATCTGTTTGTTAATAGCTAAGCCGCCGATATATACACTCAAAATACTACCTATCAGGAAAATGATCAATGCCTGCGAGGCCGCAACATAAAAGATGACATTTGCTAAGAGCAAAATACACCATCGCCACTGTTTCGGCGCAAGATAATAAAGCACACAAGATGCTGTCACTAACAGCATGAATGGCAGCGATATCAATGACATGATACAAATCCTATTCTTCCATTAATCGCTCAATCAGCGCATATAGCTTTTCTACATCATTGAAAACCTCTGGCTGCACTTCCATAACTGGAATTTCAACATCAAATTCATCATCGATAGCCGCAATGATTTCAACGATATCGAAGGAATCTAAAATACCATCCTCAATAAGTTTTTTTCTTTTTTAAAATCGACTCCTGGCTTCATATCTTCTAAGATTGCTAGTAATTTCTCCATATTTTTTATCCTCCTGCATACATAGCTTTTAAAGCTTTCCGATCTATTTTCCCATTTGCATTATAAGGCATGCGTTTTATAGGAATAAATTTATTGGGCCACATGTAATTGGGCAGCTTGGCCTTTGCCTGTTCCAAAATTGCTTTTTCCGTTAAATTTTTGCCCTGATAATATAAGATGATCCATTTCGCTTGTGTATCATAGATACACGCACAGGCATCCATCCCCTCTATCGCAAACATAGCGGTTTCAATTTCACCAAGTTCAATGCGATATCCCATATGCTTGATTTGAAAATCCTTACGTGATAAGTACATCAACTCACCGTATTCATTGTATTTCACAATATCACCACTGCGATAAATAAGCTCTGGATAATGAGGCTGCAATGGATTTTGAATAAACACTTCGCTTGTTTTCTCCACTTGATCATAATATCCATTTGCCAAAAAACTTCCTCGTACACAAAGTTCACCGGCTTCATCGCCTTTTGCTTGTGTACCATCTTCTTTTAGCACAATAACATCACAATTGTTACAAGCATTTCCGATTGGCAAAGCTTCATCATCCGCAAAATCACGGTTTACAATATAATACGTACAAATATCGGTAACTTCTGTTGGACCATATAAATTTGCATATAAAGCATCAGGTAAATGTCTGCGCCAGATATTTAAAATCTTTGTTGGCATTACTTCACCTGCAAACAACACCTTTTTTACATCTTTAGGCGGCAATACTTCTAAACCTTTTAAGTTTGCCACGATACCTAAAGCACTCGGCACCCAGTAAATGGTATTGATCTTATTTTGAATCATGCAGTCCAAAAGCTTTGCTGGAAAAGAGAAATAAAGTTTTGGCAGCAAATAAAGACTAGCACCTGATAAAAGGGTTGCATAAATATCAAGCACAGACATACTGAAATAAAACGGTGTCTGATTACCAAAGATCGTTGTTTCATCGATTGCAAAGGTTTCAACAACCCAATGGGCATAGGCAAGGACACTGCGATGTGATACAACTGTTCCTTTCGGAATACCGGTAGAGCCGGAAGTAAACAATACATATGCCGGATCCGTATCAATCATCTTTCTTCGCCTGGATAATAAGTTTGCTTCTTCTATCGCATAGGTCTTGTTTTCTTCATAAAGCAACAAATCTCCTTTAAAATTTAACTTTTCGGCTGTTTTCCATTGCTTATGATCGCTAATAAGCAGGCTTGGCTGCAACGTATTCAGTATACATTCCATACGCTCAACGGGCATCTTTACATCTAAGATCGTATAATAATTTCCACTATATAACACTCCCATCATTGATACGAGAGCCTGAATGCTTTTATCAATCAAAATGACAACAGGCTGATTCTGTGATGGTATTTTTTCTATAATCTTACAAGCAATCGCTTTTGCTTCATTGACAAACGCTTTATATGTAATGCTCTTTTCCGGTTCCATAAGCATTGTTTTATCAGGATAACGAGAACAACTGTTTTCCAGCATCTCAACTATATTCTTCATAACAATTAGCTCCTTTACATAAGAAGGAAACACCCTTCCTGTTCACCTGTATTATAGCATCTAGATGCATTTTTACTTCTTAAGGGTTCTTAATTCTAAATGACATATATGTCACTTTTATCCTTACATTCTCCTACAAAGAAAAAAAGTCATTTTTACTTATGTTAGAATTATCGGTAAATAAAACCTAAAAAAAGTAAGCTAACATGCTTACTAGACAAACACATCATGTAAAAAAGTCATGTTCTGGGAGTAACATGACTTTTTTAAAGAAAAAGGATTCATCTAAGGCTGGCTGGTAACAGCCTTACATTATGGTATTGCAGATAGTATTATTATAGTCTCTTTATCTGCATTTTTATTATAGAATGAAAAAATAGTAAAATTTAGCTATCTTTAGCAATTCTTTGTGTTTAACCCCATACAAAGCTATTATTCCTTGTTCTCAAAGGTATTTTTATATACCTTTGGGGTAACGCCGGTATAATTTTTAAATACTTTAGTGAAATAATTTTGCCCTTGGAATCCTACTTCATAAGCGATTTCTTTTATACGTTTATTTGTTTTCAGTAATTCTTTACTAGCCTCTACACGTCGTTCACTCACCAGTTCCGTAAATGTTTTATTCAAAGAGCTGCTGAGTAATTTGGAAATATAATAAGGTGATACCTGTAATGCATCTGCCATATCACTCAATGTAATTTGTTTACGATAATTACTGTCAATATAACGAATGGCATGACGTACCAGTAAATTCGTATTACGGAATTTCTCCTCAGCAATCAGATCATACAAGCGATGTATTTGCATATGTAAATATAAAGGTACTTCTTGGTGAATACTGCTTGTCACACGCAAAGGTGTAATTTTGACTTTAGTAAAATCAATTTCCGGATATTGTTTTTCACAACTGTTTTTCAAAGACGTAATTAATTCAGATACATCTTTATACAATTGTTCTTTTTCCTCCTGAATCAGTTGAAGACTTAATTGATTCAAATGTTTTTTTAAAGATTCTTCATCCATCTTCTGAAATGCTTTCATGAATACTTCTACCTGTGTAGCAATATTTACCGCATTTTCTTCACTGCTTTTTTCATCTTCCATCAATAGCTTCAAAGCTGGCTGTGCCTGAGCACTTAATCGATCTCTCGCCAAATCAAAGGAATGATGAAATTTTATTAATTCACAAACAATAGGACCAATACCAATTACGACATCTTTATATTCACTACGCAAACCATCGATATATCCTGCCAGCTGTCGGACTTCCTGTTGGTCAATCGGACGCTCAAAAAGGATAAAGAAAATTTGCAGTCCATGAAACAATTCTTTGATACAGCGATATCCCTGCTTTTTAAAGTTTTCACAAATGGTATCCATGGCTGTGGTATGAAAAGCACATGTCAAACTCTGCATGATCATACAAAAACCACTACAGATATGGGGACTTAATAGTCGTAAAGAACGTTTTAATTCTAATTCGTTCTCATTTGAGATGATCGCATACAAACATTCATTTTCAACTACCGGAGTAATTTTTTCAATCTTCTCCAATAATTCATCATGCTGTTGCTGCTCTTTACGTTTTTCTCGATGCTGGTGTATCAATCTATCTACGACTTCTTTCAAATGTTCTATGTTGTATGGCTTTAAAATAAAATCACTCACACCTAGGCGAATGGCCTCTTGTGCATATTCAAAATAGTTATAACTGGATAATACAAGGAAGGAAGTGTCTTGTTGCTGTTGTTTGATTCGCCGTATGACCTCTAAGCCATTGATTCCCGGTATATTGATATCGGCTAAGACAATTTCCGGCTTTTCACGTTCAAAAACATCCAGTGCTTCTTTCCCGTTTTTCGCCATATACAATCCTTTTAAAGTAAAGTTATCGTGTAAGATTTTATAAAGTGTCTCGCGTTCAATTTGCTCATCCTCGATTATTAAAATTTTATACATCAGGAACGCCTCCTTAGATCAATCTTAATATTAATCTCAAAGCCACAGTTTTCCAGACTATTGATGATAATGCTTACTTCATCACCATAAAATTTCTTCAAGCGGCTGGTAACATTGTATAAGCCCAGATGCACACGATCATCGCTTCCTTTGGCATAATCATTTAAAATTAATTTTTCCAATTCATCTGAGGCCATACCAACACCATTATCACTTACACTGATGATTACATGATCGTTTTGCTGCGTAACCTCAATCATGACCTCACCATCTTCCGTAACATCCTGTAAACCATGGAGAACTGCATTTTCAACAAGCGGCTGTAAGATCATGCCTGGCATGCGTATATCAGGAAGATCCTCTTCTGCCTCGACAATAAAGCGAATGCGTTCTCCATAACGTTTCGCCTGAATATAATTATAGTTTTCAATAGCCGCTAATTCTTTTTTCAAACTGCTGATGCGGCTTGTATTATCCAAAGCATAACGCAACAGACGGCTGGTGCGTTCCATCAGTTCACTTGTTTCATATGCACCTTCACTGTAAGCCTTTTTATAAATCATATTCAAGGTATTAAATAAGAAATGGGGATTAATTTGATTTTGCAATACCCGCAATTCGCTTTGCGCAAGCAGTTCATCTTTTTTCAAATTTTCGTTTTGCTGCTCCAATACACGTTTCTCTAGATCGGATTTATCATTCGCATATTGAATATTTTTTTGTATACTTCTTGAAAGGTCCTCCAACGCCAAACAAAGCACATTCATTTCTTTGTTTACATTGGAAATTTTTGATAAGTCGTATTCACCCATTTTAATGCGATTCATATTATTCATGATTTTCTCAATCGGATCTGTCATCGAACGAATCATCGTAATGGAAAAATAAGCAAGCCAGGTAATCACAAACAGAATAAAGAATAAAGATACTAGATGCAGCGTTCGCTGATTATCATTTACCGCAATTTTCTGCAGCTGCATATCTTCGGTTACGATATCATAATATTCTCCACTTGTCTTTGCTATCAGCTCATATTCATGTATTAACTTCTGATACTTCTGATTAAAGTCTTCTTCTTGCTGTAGATTACTGGCAATGACCAATTCAGCATCGATATAATACTTATCAATCATATTCTGCAAGAGTTCAAAACGCCATTTTCGCTCATTCCCTTTTAGGCTCAGCATGATCTTATCTATGTTTTTTCCGGATGCATTATAAGAATCACGAAAAGCTTTATAATTTGCATCACTGGGCTGATATAAATAGACCTGAAAATTATCATTCATTTCCTTCACATGAAAATAAAAGCCATTTAAATCATTGTAGCTCACATAGGTATCATTAAACTTATCGATAATTCGTATATTCAGCATGACATATGTCGAACAAACAAAGGCTACAATGACGATTAACATGAGATTGTAATTAAAAATCTTATCGCTGAAGCTTTCCAGCTGATCATTATGACGCAACCACCGTTTCATCATTCCTTCAGCTCCTTTTCATATGTTTTTAGATTTCCTTTATTAAGCAATAGAATTTGCGCTGGCTGAAGCTCTTTCACCGGTTCTTTTCCATTTCTTACATACTCATATAACATCTCCACGGAATCATATCCGTAACGATAAAAAGATGTAACTATGCTTCCGGCAATTTTACCTTCTTTGATCATCTTTACCGTATCATCCATATCATCAACACCATAGATCAGCAGATCATCTTGCATATTCAGATATTCACGCGCCATCACACAGCCAATCGCACTTTCACCGGCAAAATTTAGCGTGATATTTAAATTTTTTTCTTTTTGCAAAACGCTGATCCATTCATTACGTGAACGGGATTGATCTGACTTAGATTCACTGATTGCAACAATTTCAAAACCGCCCGGATGTTTTTTAAATACCGTACGGACGGATTCAATCTGCTGTTTGGCCAAATCGAAATCTTGTTCCGATACCTGAATTCCTATGCGCAGATGTTCATTCTTTCCTATCCGTTTTTCAATATCCGTCAAAAGCATCTGTGCCTGTTGTTCAAAATCCTTACAAATAGTTGCAAGGGGCTTTGCGTCTTCTACCGGTGAATCAACAAGAACGATCGGTACATTTTGCTCCATTGATTCCATGATATATGTTTTCTTGATAACTCCCTGTGTAATAATACCATCTGCTTTTTTCAAAATTGCTGTCTGAATTACATCCTCCATTTGTTCTGTTGAAATTTTGATTGGTCCTTGCCAATCACATTGTATATGATGTAGATCACAAGCATCCTGCATACCGCTTTTTGCCTGCAGCCATAGGGTATGTGTAGATAATGGTGTTGCAAACACAAAATATAATGGTTTTTCTGTTTCCTTCTTCGTTGTTTGACATCCGCACAAAAGCATGAGCGATGCCGCTAGTACTGCTTTTTTCATATGTAATCCCTTTCCTCTTTTCATTATTTTAACATAGTTAAGCATAAAAAAAATGATTCTTGAAAGGGATTGTAAGAATCATTTCTTTCCACCACATGTCGCTAAAATCAAGGTCCTCACACCATGATTCCTCATCTTTTTCCTTGAACTGACTCATGTCATAGGGTTTTCTTAAGAAAAGATGTGCATACAGATGATGCTGTACTGCGGGGTTGCTATCCGCTAATTACAAAATAATTATATCTTACGAAATAAGAAATATCTTGTCATTTTTAGCAAATTATTGTCGTAAGCGCTACAATCAGATTCTCACATCTCACATATTTTTTTAATTTTGCTAATTTCAATGCCAAAAGAGCTATGCGCTACATTTAATCTAATACAATAAGAGGTACGACACCTTCTTTTTATTGATGATTCCAACGTCCTACTTTTTAACTTACCTACTCATTAGCATACAATTTGTATCCTATTAAGCATGCGATCTCTTATCTATTTCAACATACTTCCCACACAACGATTAGCGATCCTCTTAGAATCCCTTATATTGTATTCCTAATAAAGCAAAAAAGGATATCTTTGCGTGATATTACCCTTCAAAAGTTAGACTCACTTTAGGAGGTCACTACAATAAGATACCCTTTTCAATGATTAATCCACTGCTTTTTTAACTAAATCAAGTACTTCTTCAGCAGTAGCAAGTTTTAATGCTTCATCAGCAAGTTTTGCTGCTTCATCTTTGCTTAAACCGTTTACCATCTTACGTGCTTTCAGAATTTGTGTAGCAGACATTGAGAATTCATCCAATCCCATACCTAACAGCAAAGGTACAGCATATGGTTCTCCAGCCATTGCGCCACACATACCAGCCCATTTGCCTTCTTTATGTGCACCATCAATCGTCATCTTGATTAAACGCAATACAGATGGATTGTATGGCTGATATAAGTAAGATACATGCTCGCTCATACGATCTGCGGCCATTGAATACTGAATCAAATCGTTTGTACCAATAGAGAAGAAGTCTGCATGTTTAGCAAAGTTATCCGCATTAACAGCTGCAGCAGGAATTTCCACCATCATACCAACTTCGATATTATCGGCAACCTTTACACCTTCGGCAATCAATTTTGCCTTTTCTTCTTCATAAATAGCTTTTGCGTCACAGAATTCTTTTACGGTTGCAATCATCGGGAACATGATGCATAATCTACCATAAACACTAGCACGAATCAAGGCACGCAACTGTGTACGGAAGATATCTGTACGATCCAGACACAGACGAATTGCACGATAGCCTAAGAATGGATTCATTTCTTCTGGGAATTCAAAGTATGATAATTTCTTATCTCCACCGATATCTAAGGTACGAACAACGACACGGCGTCCTTGCATACCTTCTAATACAGCCTTATATGCTTCAAACTGCTCTTCTTCTGTTGGGAAGTGATCGTTGTCCATATATAAGAATTCCGTACGGAATAAGCCTACACCTTCACCACCGTTTTTCAATACACCTTCAACATCTTTAAAACCACCGATATTACCAGCTAATTCTACTTTATGTCCATCAGTTGTGACAGATTCCGCATTCACTAAAACTTTTAATGCTTCTTTTTCTTCAGCATAAGCCTTTGCTTTTGCTTCATATTTCTTAATTGTTTCTTCATCAGGATTTACAAATACTTCGCCATCTAAAGCATCCAAGATTAATGTATCCCCATGTTCAACAGCACTCAGGATATCTCCACATCCTACAACTGCTGGTATTTCTAAAGAGTTTGCCATGATGGCAGAATGACTTGTTTTACCACCAATACTAGTCGCAAAGCCTTTTACAAATGTATTCAGCTGTGCCGTATCTGATGGTGTTAAATCATAAGCAACAATAATAGAATCTTCACTGATGCTTGATAAATCAGGAATTGTCAGTCCCAGCAGGTTACATTTCAAACGATACGTAACATCCTTGATATCCGCAGCTCTTTCACGGAAATAATCATTATCCATAGACTCAAACATAGCTACCATCTGGTTGGCAACCGTATCAGCAGCATATTCTGCATTTACTTTATCATTTTCGATCATGCCGACAATCTGTGATGCGAATTCAGGGTCACCAGCCATCATCAGATGAGCATCAAATACAGCCAGTTCTTCTTCAGACAGACGTGCTGCTGCTCTTTCTTTTACACCCTCGATATCTGTTTTTGTCTTTTCGAGTGCTGCATTGAATTTTTCAACTTCAATTGCAGGATCTCCTTCTTTTTTAACGATCTCAACTTTTGGAGATTCCAATTTGTATGCTTTTGCGATGGAAACTCCCGCTGATGCTGCAATACCTTTTAACATAAGTACATCCTCCTCTTACTCTTGCAACTTATAAAAAAAGTGTTTTATATTGATAGAAACGTGGTTTTCTAAACGCTTCCATATCTCTATCTCTATATTAAATAATAACATTTTTTAAGCCGTTAAGCAACGAAAGAATGCATGTAAAGCCATGTTTTTCTTCTTATCAAACATCTCTTTCTCATAGTTGATACACCACCAATTTTGATCTGCCGGTAAAAAATACTCATTCATCATCAATATACACTCCTCCCTTTTCAGCTTAAGCAGTGCCTGATTAATTATTTCATGCAGTTCATATAGCCTTTCAATGTCTTTGCAAGTGCGTAAATAATCACGGCGATATAATTGTGCCAGATAATTTGCTTTTGCATGCAATTGACTCATAGATTCCATGTGTCATCACTTCCCTCTACTTATCTATACGACACAAAGAGTCTAAAAACGTAATTTTTCTTCCTTTTTTATCAATTTGCCTAAAAAAAGATGTCCTGCTTTCACAAGACATCCGTATATCAACGAAGGAAAATCAGCCAGAGCACAAAATAAATAATGGCACAGGCAATCAGAATAGGAGGTAAAAACGTGATAAATGCCGCAATTACCATTGCCAACATATCATGTTTTTCCAGATCCACATCCTTTAATTTATCTTCATCAACTTTATTTAAACGATTTTTTATTTCGCGTGCCTTTTTGAGAATCACTTTTTAAGACTCCTTAAATGACATGCGACAAAGTGTTCAGGCTCAATTTCCACCCATTCCGGACGTTCACATTTACACTTCTCCATAGCATATTTACAACGTGTATGGAATTTACATCCTTTTGGAGGATTTACCGGACTAGGAATATCTCCTTCCAAAATCTGTAATTCTTTGTTATGGATATCGGTTGTCGGAATAGCATTTAATAAAGCCTCGGTATATGGATGTAATGGGTTGCGGAAGATATCTTCTGATCTAGCGCTTTCCACCATGTTACCTAAATACATAACACCGATACGATCGGAAATATACTTCACGACACTTAAGTCATGAGAGATAAACAAATACGTCAGATTCTGGGTTTCTTTCAATTCCTGCAACAGGTTTAATACCTGTGATTGAATAGAAACGTCCAGTGCGGAAACCGCTTCATCACAGACAATGAATTTAGGATTCAAGGCTAATGCACGGGCAATGCCGATACGCTGACGCTGTCCACCAGAGAACTGATGTGGATAACGATGGATGAAATAAGCCTCCAGACCACATTTATCCATGACCTCGATAATGTAATCCTCTAACTCTTTACTTCCTTTTTTAAATTTCTTTTGTCCAACTAATGGTTCCGAAATAATCTGTCCGACAGTTAAACGAGGATTCAAAGAAGAATATGGATCCTGGAAAATAATCTGAAGATCCTCACGTAAGATACGCATTTCTTCTTTTGTCAATCTTGGTAATTCAATACCATGTTCCCACATCGCATCAATCTTGGCAAAGTTCTCGTTTGAGCGATAGCTGTCTTTCATCTGTTCAATGGATTTTAAGATGGCATCATGCTTCGCTTCTGCTGCTTTAAGTTCTTCTGCACTGGCATTTTTCTTTTCCAGCTGTGCAACATTACAGCCGGCCTTATATTCTTCCAATAATAGTTTGGATACTTCGCTATAATTGTCAGAGAAAACCAGACCACCACATAAGCGATATAAATGGCGCATTGCGTCATCATAAGCATCAACAGATGTATGATTTGGATCTTCGTTATTAATCTTGCTTTCTAAATGCTTCGCTTTTTCATGTAATTTGGCCAAGTCATTTAAATCTTTTTCATAATACTTTGGTTGATATTCATATACTGTACGTCCAAAGTATACCGTATCACCGCGTGTCTGATCATATAATTGCAACAAGACACGTCCTAAGGTTGACTTACCACAACCGGATTCACCAACTAGTCCATAAGTTTCGCCTTCATGGATCGTAATGGTGATACCGTCATTTGCCTTTACATACAGCTGTTCTTTCTGTAATAAAGATTCTTTCTTGACAGGAAAATACTGTCGCAGATTTGCTATCTCAATCAGTTTTTTCTTTTCCATTACTTGTTACCTCCTCTTTTGACAGGGAAGAAACAACGAATCTGATGATTAGGTCCGATTTCCTTCAACTCAGGTTCTTCGTTTCGACATTTCTCTGTGGCATATTTGCATCGAGGAGCAAATTTACATCCTTGTGGCAATGCTAACGGATGCGGCACAGAACCAGGGATAACATCCAGTTTTTCACCACGCTTGGTATTCAAACGCGGAATGGATGTCAGCAGTCCTTCTGTATATGGATGGATATATTCGCTATCCATAAAGATATTGTCAACAGGTGCAGTTTCAACGACCTGACCACAATACATAACGGCAACATCATCTGCCATCTGATTGATAACTCCAAGATCGTGTGTGATAAACATGATTGCTGTACCTGTTTCAGCTTTTAGTTCATTCATCAGTTTTAAGATCTGCGCCTGAATCGTAACATCCAGTGCAGTTGTCGGTTCATCGGCAATTAACAGTTTTGGCTTACAAGCAAGTGCCATAGCAATCATGACACGCTGGCGCATACCACCGGATAATTGGAATGGATAGGATTTGTTGACAGTTTCCGGATTGGCGATTTTTACTTGTTTCAGCATTTCGATACTGCGTGCTTCTGCTTCCTTCTTATTTAAGCCCTGATGCAACATCAGAACTTCACTAATCTGACGATTAACAGTAAATACCGGGTTCAGAGACGTCATTGGCTCTTGGAAGATAACAGAGATATCGTTACCACGAATTTTCTGCATTTCCTTTTCACTAAGCTCAGAAATGACTTTACCCTCGAACTTGATTTCACCTTCATATATTTTCTGATTATTTTCAAATAATTTCAAGATACTCATTGCTGTCTGACTTTTACCACTGCCAGACTCACCTACTACACCAAGTGTACGACCTTCTTCAATCGACAGGCTAACACCGTTGACTGCCTTAATCAGACCTTTTTTGGTATCAAAATAGGTGTGCAGATTATTAATTTCCAGTAATTTCATGTTCTTCACCCCTACTTCTCATTCTCTTTTGGATCTAAGGCTTCACGTAATGCATCGCCGACCAGGTTAACACCCAATGCGGCAATCACGACGCAGACAGCAGGTGTGATCCATTGCCACCAATAGTTCTCGATAACGATCGCTCGCTGCGCTCCATTTAACATGTTACCCCACGACGGCATCGGTTCTTGAACACCAAATCCCAGGAAGGATAATGCAGCCTCCATCAGCATCTTATCGGCATAACTTAAGGTCATATTTACGATACAGATATTCATAACGTTTGGTAAGATATGACGAACAATGATAGAGCCTTCTTTAATACCCAAAGCACGCGCAGCAAGTACGAAGTCCTTTTCACGTTCGATCAAGATCTGTGCACGTACTAATCGTGCCATACCTGGCCAGGAGATAACACCCAAGATAATCATAATCAGATACATTTTCTGATCAGTTGATAAATCATTTCCAAGTGATGCTGATAAGGTGATAACCAAAGGCATAAATGGAACAGAACTTACAATTTCCGTAAAACGCATCAGCAGATTATCAACCTTGCCGCCTTTAAATCCGGAAATCATACCGATCAATAAACCAAGAACGGTTTCAATGATAACTGCGATGATACCAACAACTAAGGTAACACGACCACCATGCATTAAACGTGTGAAATAATCACGACCTTGAGCGTCTGTACCTAATACATAACCATCATTTCCCCATGCGTGGATTTCATTGTTGTTATCCACAGCATAATTTTGGAAATAACCACTGAAAACCTGCTTGATATTCGTTGCACTGCTAGGTACACTGATATCATTTAAGTCATCATTTCCCCATGCATACACTTTACCACTTTCACCAACAGCAAATAACGCATTACGGCTTCCGGATACATCAACGACTTTTTCATTGATTGCCGGTACACCATCACGCATATTATCGCCATTTGCACCCCATACATGGATCTTGCCTTGGTCATCAAGCGCAATACCGTTTGCATAAGACATTTTTGCTTTTACGATTTTAATGCTGCCATCTGTTAATTCTTTTGGCACATCTGAGAATTCATTACCGGAAACACCCATGGTTGCAATGGTTCCATCTTTTAATAAAAGAACCATATTGTAGCTGTTTGCATCAACAGCCGCAACTCTTCCTTGAATTTCGGAAGGTACATAATCCATGTTGTTTGCGCCGGTTGCACCTAAAATAATTACATTTCCTTTATCCGTAACAAGTGCTGTATATTTATCACTTGCCGATACATCAATAACCTTTTCATCGCTTTTCAGCTGGGCTTTGGCTTCATAAGTCAATTCTGCCTGATGGAAGTCGTTCTTACCCCAACCGATAACTTCACCGCTGTCTGTCAATGCCACCACATGACGGTCACCAGCAGCAATTTTTACTACATTCGTTCCTAAATTGCTTGGAACTTCTGTAGCTCCATCGGTATCTTTACCCCAGGCATATACTTTTCCATCATCAGTTAAGGCAACTGAGAATGTAATACCTGAACTGATTTGTACAATCTTCTTTCCTTCTAATTCTGAAGGGAAATCCAAATAACCAGTACCCGGTCCGATATTTTGCAGGATAGGTTCCTGATAAACCGGATCCATTTGACGGAACATACCGCCAATATAAGCAAAACTGAAAATACCAATGAATAAGATCAAACCAATAATGGTAAACTTATTATGTATGAAGTTGGAGAAAATGACCTTAGAAGGTGATTTGATTTCTTCCTCTTCAAATACATTTAATTCTTTTTTCTTTCCACCAAAGGAGAACAGACGTTTGAACATTCTGCCAAAGGAAGAAAAGATTGATTGCTTTTGCTTGTTGTCTTTCTTTTCCATCTGTTATCCTCCTAATCTAACTTCACACGTGGATCTACTAAAGCATACGTGATATCCGCAATAAAATTGGAAATCAAGTAAATGACTACGTAGAACAGGTTCATGGATACAACCAGCCACAGGTCACGTTTTTGCAGACCCTTCAACAAGATGAAACCTAAACCATTCCATTGGAATACGGTTTCTGTAATCATGGAACCACTAAACAGCATACCGATCTGTGTGATAACAATGGTTACAACAGGAATCAACGCATTGCGGAAAGCATGAGAATATACGATAACTTTCTGGCTTAAACCTTTTGAACGTGCTGTTCGGATGAAATCCTGACTCAATACTTCCAGCATTGCATTACGCACATAACGCATCGTACCGGCTAACTGGATGACGGTCAGGGTCGTAACAGGCAAGATCAGATGCCTGAACCAGGAAGTAATATAGGCTCCTGTAGATAAGCCTTGCTCTGGCATACCAAAAGAAGGCAGCCAGCCTAATTTGAAGGCGAAAATGAAAATAAGACATAAACCGACGAAGAATGTTGGTACACTCATACCGATTAATGAGAATACCTGCCAGAATTGATCGAAGAACGATCCTTTCTTTACGGCAGAGCGGATACCTACCAAAATAGAGATTCCTAATGAAAAAATCAAAACAAAGAAGTTTAGGAATACGGTATTCTTTAATGGTTCTGCAACTACGTTTTTCACTTCTGTTTGATATGTAGAGGATACACCTAAGTCACCATGTGCCAGGTTACCCATCCATTTTACATACTGTGTTACAACATCTTGGTCAAGTCCAAGACTCTTTCTTGCTGCTTCTACTCGTGCGTCATATGTTTCCGGTCGTCCACCTTGTACCATTAACTTCGCAGGGTCTCCAGGCATCAGCTTTGTTAAACCAAACAGCATGATGGAGATAATAAAGACCACCGGGATCAATGACAAGATACGCTTAACTGTATATCTAAGCATTGTAATTCTCCTCTCATTTATAAACACTAAGAAAGAAGATAGCTTTTTGGAGCCATCTTCTCCCTCGTGTGTTTCGATATTACTTCAGACGTACTGCTTACTCAATTGAGAAATTGCAGATACTGTTTGCCCAGTCACGGAATGGAGTAGTCTTGAATCCTTTTACCTTGCTGGCAGCGAAGTCATAGTAATCGTTCGTGTAAGTTGGAATTGTTGGCAATAAGTAGTTCCAACGTTTCTGATATGCTTTCCAGTTTTCTGAAAATTCTTTTTCATCTTTAGATGCTTTCAAGTTTTCAATAGCCTTGTTCAATTCAGCATCATTTAAACCATAAGGGTTGAAGTTTGCTACTTTTTCATATTTACCATGGTAGTCAGCTTCTGGATCTGGTACTTCGTTGAAGCCAGATGCCATGTTATATACGTTGTATTTAACTTCAGCTTTTTGTTTCTGGTAATAGATGTTCAGCATTGTTTCAAAGTCTTTAACTGTAATTTCATATTTGATACCAACCTGAGGAGCGTTCTTTGTCAGCTGCAGTTTGATATTGTCAGTAATGGTATTCTTTTCAGAACCTAAGTGTGAAATCAACAGAACTTCACCTTTGCTGTTGTAACGCAGGTAATCTTTGCTAGCTTTCTTAGCATCGAATGGAGTTTTTCCATCTTTTTCATACTTATAATCAGATTTGTCTAATGCTTTGTTAGCGTTAGCAATTGAGAAAGAATATGTGTTTAGGTTTTTGTCAACCCATTCTTTGTTGTCAATATAAACTTTCTGAGCTGCACCGTAGTCAGAGTAGCATGGTTTACCATAAGCACCCATAGCTGCCTGAGCGATCTTGTTTGTATCTACAATGTAAGCTAAAGCCTGACGTACGTTAACGTCTTTTGTAGCTCCATAGTAGCAAGATATTGGCATGTTACCATAACCATTACGTGGGTAACTAGAGATTGTGAATTTATCTCCTTGTGCTTTTACTTTATCGATTTTTTCAGCTTCGATTGCACCGGCAACGATGTCAACTTCTCCAGCAACCAGAGTATCTACATCCTTGTCCATGTCAATTGCTTTAACGGTAATCTTTTCAATGCTTGGTTTTTTACCTTCCCAGTTTCCAGCATACTCTTTATTCAGAGTTAACTGTACCTGCTGGTTCTTGAAGCCTTCAAATTTGTAAGGCCCGCAAGTTACGGTAGGGTTCTTTAAGAAAGTATTCTTTACATAATCAGCGATAGCTGCCTGATCTTTCTTAGCGATCTTAGCACCTTTGTCATCACTAGTGATCTTCACATCTTTAGCAACAACGTGAGCTGGTAATGGGTAACTCCACAAGAAGTTCTTTTCCCAGTAGTAAGGTAAGTTCTTAGCAGCGATTGTGATTGAGAAGGAATGATCATCAATCATCTTAACGCCTGAGAATGTTTCTGTTTTTCCTGCACTGAATGCGTCGTAACCTTCGATTTCGTATCCTGTTGGGTTACCATTTGCATCGATCCAAGATTTTGATGCACGCATCAAGTAAGTCATTACATAGTCATTTGCTGTAACAGGTTTTCCATCATTCCATTTCAAACCATCGTTCAGTGTAACTGTGAATGTTTTAGAACCGTCTTTGTTGTTCTTAACTGCAGGTTCACCTTTCAGTGTTACCTTCGTTTCCCATTTAATGTTTCCATCGTTGTCAACAATAACTGGGTTGTATCCATGAATTAAGTCACGGATGGATTTGTCATAAGAGTTATTTCCAAAACCTTCGATGAATTCACCGTTCATTTTGTCCTGTCCTACGACAAGTTTGTTTTCTGCCTTGCTGCTGCCACAACCAGCAAGTGAAACCGTCATTAACGCTGCGACTGCAAGAGTTAATAGCTTTTTCATATTTTTCCCTCCTATCATTCCTGATAATGACCATATTATACTCTAAAAGAATTGAAAATACAATATTTTTTCGGTCATTTTCACACAAATTGAGTGAAATTTTTTACAATTGTGTGTAACATGTTTACATTTTTGTGAAAATTACCATATGACACCGCAATGCAATTCATCATTTTCAAACATTTGTGGAAATGTGTACACCAATAATAAACAGCGCTTACGCACCTATAAATTCCATGTTTTAAAAAAAAGAGAAGTTACTTACCATCGTAAGCACTTTCTCCTACTTGTTCATTCGGTTGTAAACATATTGACTTGCCATACGGGCTAGGATATGTAGAATCCAAGCAATCATTTGGTAAGCGATACCATCAATTCTTCATGCTTTGTATTCCTTATATACATAACTTTTATTAGAATACGTGCCATCAAGTTTATATAAATCTTCTTCGTCTTATTTTTCAATGGATTTCATATATAGAAAAATACTTACTGCATTCATCACGAGATCGTTTAGGACAAGATATCCCGCTAAGGCTAAATTTTTAAATGCCAAAATGGTATAGCCTGCAAGGATGCCGATATTCAAAAATGTCAACATCTTTTGTTCTTCTTTGGTACTGGACATCATCATACGGCCAAATTCCATGACATGATAGTGTTTTAAAAGATAGCTGTCCATAAAAAGCAGTAACATCCAAAAAAATAGCTTATCCGGAGTATACGTATAAAGGAACAGTGGCATGCAGATAAGCTGTATGACACAGACCTTGATGGCTTCTTTCATGGCATTATGTTTCATTAAGATCCCTTTCCTTCCTTACTATTATAACAGAAATTTCCATAGGCGTCTGAGCGATCTGTTAATGGATCAGAAAAGGGAAGAAGCTATGACATTGCATTTCAGAGATCATTAGGAACGATTGCTACTTTTGCCACGCAGTTTTTTACGTGCAAAAATCATTTTAAAATCATGGGCATGGAAGGGAAATAAGGGATAAAAATAAGAGGTATGCGTAATCGTTTTATTAGATGCTAAAATAAAAGCCATAATGGCTAGCCCGATCCATAGTCCAAAACGTGGCAGAAGGGCAATGATGATAAGCATCATCATTCGCATAAACTTAATGACATATCCTAATTCATAACTAGGCTGAGTGAAGTTTGCTAAGGCCACAAATGCCATATATAAAATTATTTCCGGAGCTAACCATCCGGCATTGACCGCAAAATCGCCAAGGATCAATGCCCCTATGATACTAAAGGAAGAATTTAAGGAGCTTGGGGTATTTAAGCTGGCAAGCTTTAAAGCATCTATTCCTAATTCTAGCATTAACAACTGTAAGATAATAGGAAGATTCATATTATCCTGAATTAAAGCGAATTGAAACCAATCCGGAGCGAAATCCGGATTGCAGTTAAGATAATACCAGATTGGTGTCACAAACAAGGTTAAGAAAAAGACCATGATCCGAATAAGACGTAAATAGCTTCCGGTAATCGGAGGAAGATAATAATCCTGAGCTTCCTGCACAAAATCAAAAAAAGTCGTTGGTAAAATGAGTACCGAAGGTGAATTATCAATCATAACGATGACCTTTCCTTCTAGGACATTACTGGCTGCAGCATCCGGACGTTCGCTATAGCGAACCTTAGGGAAAGGATTTAACCATTTATGTGGGACAAGCGCTTCGGCAATGCTTTCCTGTGCCATGGTTAACGCTTCTACTTGTATCTGCGATAACTTATGGCGAATATCCTGCACCAATGCATCATCTGCCAACCCTTCCATATAACATAAGACAATATCCGTTTTACTGATAGAACCGACACTGTGATATTCCATATGTAAGCGTGTGTCACGGATACGGCGGCGAATTAAGGCTGTATTAAAGACCAACGTTTCGACAAAGCCATCACGGCTGCCGCGTAAGACTCGATCATCTTCGGGCTCAGCCATACTGCGGGTAGGATATGTTCTGGCATCAATCACAATGCCTTCTTCATAGCCATCAACGATCATTAATACCGAACCGCTTAATACCGCTGTAATCTGTTTCTCTTCCTCAGCAACCACATCGGTTTCTAAATAGGAGACAAAACGATCACAAAATACATAAACACTTTCCTGTTGTACCGTTGTTTTCATATCTGCCTTTAATAAGAATTCCATCATTTTCTCTAATACTTCATCTTTAACAAAGCCATCAACAAAATATAATGTCATATGAACATCCTGCACTTGCAAAGTTTTCGCAACAATATCAAAATTTTCCTGCAAACGCAGTTTCTCATTCAGTTGTTTACATCGATCTGTATACTTCATAATATCACCTGTTGTTAAGATGCACGGATTTCCTTTTTTTATACCCATGACTGCTAACAAGGTTTTAAAAATAACTGACCATTCTCTCAAGGAGATCACATAGGTTTCTTAAACCTATTTTCCTTTTCCACAATGATCCTATCTTTCTATCTGTTTCTGCTTTTTGAATCGAGTAGGGTGAAATAAATCACCCTCTCACACCACCGTACGTACGGTTCCGTATACGGCGGTTCGTTTTAATTTCAAAGCGTGTCTCTCTATATAGTAATCTAAACAACTGACTAGTCCTTTTTGGGCTAGTTTTTCTTTTGATATTGCTCTTACCACACATGTTTTGGTTACGACCCATTGATAATGGTCTCCCATATACGATGTCTGTCTTGCTCTATCTTTTCTAATCCCAAGTTTTTGTAATCCCCACTGTCGCTTGCTGGGTACTTTCCACTGTTTCCATATGATTACTCGTAGTCTTGTACGAAGATGTTCATCTATCCTTGTCATATGTGTTTTCATATTACATATGGAATAGTAGTTTATCCATCCTCGTATTACTTGGTTCAGTTGTCTTATCCTTTCTTTTAAAGCCATTGTGTTCTTTCTGATTGTTAGCTGTTTCAGTTTCCTCTTAAATCGTTGTATGGAACTTGCGTGTGGTCTTGCACAATATTTCTTATCTTTTGTATCATAATAAAATCCAAAGCCTAGATATTTTAATTTGTTAGGTCTTGTGATATGCGTCTTTGTCGCATTCACTTTCAGTCCCAATTTGTGTTCAATCCACTTTGTGATTGTATGCATCGCTCTGTTCGCACTGGCTCTACTTTTTACCGCTATCACGCAGTCGTCTGCGTATCTGGTAAAGTGTAACCCTCTGCTTTCTAATTCTTTGTCTAATTCATTTAGGATAATATTACTTAATAATGGCGATAGGTTTCCACCTTGTGGTGTTCCCTTTTCACTCTTTTCATATTTTCCGTTTATCATGATACCTGCTTTAAGATATTTTCGTATGAGCGACTCTGTATCTCCATCATTTATGATGATGTGTACATAACTCATCAATTTATCCTGTGGCACGTTGTCAAAGAATTTCTCTAAGTCAATGTCTACTATCCATTCATATCCATCATTGATATATTCCAATAATTTCATTATGGCCTGTTCACAACTCCGATTTGGTCTGAATCCATAACTATAATCCGAAAAGAACGTTTCACATATTGGACTTAATACTTGTACCATTGCCTGCTGGATGATTCTATCCATTACCGTTGGTATCCCCAGATTTCTAGTTCCTCCATTCGGTTTTGGTATTTCAACTCGCTTTACTGGCTGTGGTTTGTACTTCCTTTCTGTGATTTCTGCTCTGATACTTTCCCAGTTTTCTTTTATATAAACATAGGCGTCCTCAATCGTTATTTCATCAATTCCGCTTGTTCCTTTATTCGCTTTTACACGTTTATAGGCTTTGTTCATATTTTCTCTGTTCAGTATCTTTTCTAATAGTTCTGACATACTTTGTGCACTCCTTTCCTTTCCGCTTTCTTACAAATCATCATACGTGTTTTGGATATTTGCTCATTTACGTTTTCACTCATATCCTTGTCTGATTATTGTAAGAAACATACATTTTGCTCGTGCGATTAAAACGTTCGGTCCTTCAGTATCTCTACCTAATATGACCTCTGCTGACTTCTCATTGTTCGTTGTTACTACTCCTCGACTGCCCGTCGTTCTACGTCTCGCCTACTGAGTCAATGAGACCTCGCGGGGTAAGTCACATATCTTTCCTCGTTTACTTATCTGATTTACGCCATTAGGTTACGGTTATCTTTTGGACTTTGATGCTTCATGCCATCTCATCCGCTAATGCCGCCTTATTATCAGCCGTCTGAATTTAATGTTCAGACTTCCTGTCCGTTAAGCCACGATTTCGCTATTGCTTCCTCTCTCCCATACCTCACGATATGAAACTTGCAAGTCGCTCTTGGGTTCGTCGATAACTACGCCCCGAGGGATTTTCACCCTAGATATGTGGCATGCCCGCCACACACAAAAAAAACATGATGTTATTCACCATGTTTATGTATGCCGCGATACAGACATTCGCCTATGTTTTCTTCTGTCAATAGACCGAAAGCATCTTGCCAAGATAATAGAAAATAAGGATCGCGCAGCAATTTTCTTCCTAATAATACATAATCACAATCTTCCTGTGCTAGAATGGTTTCAATTTCTTCTTCCTTTGTGATTAGGCCAACGCCCATTACCGGCAAAGAAGTCATTTGTTTGATAGCTCGTGCATATGGAATCTGATACAACGGATAGGTCTGTATCGGATGTTTGTTTAATCCTCCGCTGGATACGGAAATTGCGGCAGCACCACAACTTTCTATAGCTTCCACAATATCTTTCATATCGGCTATATGCAAGCCATCTTCTTCATACTCTTCTGCTGATATACGAACGATGACATCTTTTTCAAATGTAGAGCGTACACCGGTGATGATTTCCTTTAACAACAAGGTTCTATCCTCACCATAAAGATCCGTTCGCTGATTGGTAAGCGGTGATAAAAATTGATTGATCAGATAACCATGTGCCGCATGAATTTCCACAAAGTCATAGCCAAGCTCTTTTGCCCATTTACCGGCAAATTCAAAATTAACAACAATGCGATGAATTTCTTCTGCTGTCAACGCATGTACATCTTCATTATCCATGGCGGATACCTTATGGGCTGCACATTTACTTTTCATACCGGCATGATTCAGTTGAATTCCTAATTTCACCCCATAATCATGTACGACTTCAACGATATCCTTTAATGGTTCTCGCTGTCGCGGCGTGAAGATTCCTAAACAAGCGTCACTGATATAGCCTTCTGCTGCGATGGCCGTTGCCTCTTGTACGATAAAGGCAGGGCGTCCTTTCGCTAGTGTTTCATAATGAGCTATATGGTGCAAATTGGCTATGCCATCGCCCTTTGCCATATACGTACACATCGCCGGAATACCTATGCGGTTGTTTAATTCCATACGACCAAGCAATGATGTTTCAAATGGTTTCATATGAAGATCCTTCTTTCTTACTGTTCCAGTTTCTCGCTGTAGTCTTCCCATTTCTTCATGAAATTTTCAATTTCATTATGTACGTCATCAATTTTATCATCTAAATCACGCATTTTTTGATAATCGTGATAATATTCCGGATCAAAACGCAGCTCTCTGAGTGCTTCCAGCTCTTTCTCCTTTTCTGCAATTTTCTTTTCCAGTTTTTTTACTTCGCGATCATAATGAATCCCTCTATCCACTTTTTTTGTTTCTTTTTTCTCAACGGTTTTAACGGCCTGTACATGTTCCTCATCTTTATGCATATATTCCTGATAACGCATCGGATAATATGTTGCCTTCCCATTATCAATGACCAATACCGCAGTTGCCAACTTTGAGATAAAGTAACGATCATGACTCACAAATAGCATTGTGCCTTCATAATCACACAAAGCATCCTCTAAGGCTTCTTTTCCAATTAGATCCAAATGATTGGTTGGCTCATCCATCATCAGAAAATTAGGCTGTGACAGCATTAGCTTTACAAAGGATAGACGAACTTTTTCTCCTCCGGATAGACAGTCTACTGTTTTAAATACGTCTTCTCCACTGAATAAAAAACATCCCAGTGCTGTGCGTACCTCTGTTCGATTCAGTTCACTGAAATCGTTCCACACCTCTTCTAATACCGTATTATTGGTATCGAATTGCGCAAGCTCCTGATCAAAATAACCTACCTCAATCTGGTGTCCGAATAAGAATTCACCGGATAATGGTGAAACCTGTTCCATCAAGGTTTTCAAAAAGGTTGACTTTCCTTTCCCATTTGGGCCGATTATGGCAACTTTTTCCCCTTGCAGAATATCGCAAGTAATCGTACACAACGGCAGGTCGTAACCGATGGTTAAATCCTTGACCTCTAAGACCCGCTTGCCGCCACGTACCCTTGGGGTAAAACGGGCATGAAACCGTTTTTCGTCGACATTGGGATCTTCAATTTTATCCATACGTTCTAAGTATTTGATTTTACTCTGCGCAAAAGCTGCTTTATTTTTCTTATAACGGAATTTCTCAATGAGTTCTTCCATGTGCTGTATTTCTTTTTGTTGGCGCGCATACGCTGATTTTTGTTGTTCCACATCACTTTTCTTGGTATTAACATAGTTTGTATAATTACCCGGATAGCGACGCATCACACCATATTCCAATTCATATACGACATCAACGACATCATCCAGAAACATACGATCGTGACTAACTAAGACAACCGCTTTGGGATAGCGTTTTACATAATCTTCTAGCCATTCAATCGTTTCGATATCCAAATGGTTGGTAGGTTCATCTAACAACAAGATATCCGGTTTGCTTAACAATAGCTTGACAAAGGCCAATCGGGTTTTCTGTCCTCCGGAAAATGTAGCAACTTCACGTTTTAAATCTTCTTCCTGAAACCCAAACTTAGTGAAGACAGTCATCATATCACTATGGTATGTATAACCGCCTAAATCCTCATATTGCTGCTGCAAATTGGCGTATTTATTTAAGATGGTTTCACTATGGTCATATACCATCTGCTCACTGATTTCTTCCAGCTGTTTACCTATGCGTTTTACCTTCGCAAAGGCTGTTTCCAATTCTTCTTTGACACAGGCATGCTCATTTTCAAACGTTGTCTGTGCTAAATAACCGATTGTCAGATTATTTTCCTTATGGATATCCCCTTTATCCAACGGTTCTACTTCGGCAATGGCTTTTAATAAGGTGGTTTTACCACATCCGTTTCTTCCCACAATCGCGATTTTTTCAGTATTGCGGATTTCAAATTGAATATCCTCAAATACCGTATTCGCCCCAAAATATTTACTTCCTTTATGAATTTGATACTTCATCTTGTTTCACCCGCCTTATCTGGTGGTGTTGTCGGCATTGATTCCCTCGGCAAAAGCGCGCGCTGTTTCCTTAATAATCGCATTCTTCTGTTTTTTCCACAGCGCTGCATCTTCTTTATTTGATATATAGACAAAGTCAATTTCTAATCCCTGCATGCCATTGGCATTCACAAAATCAGCATTTTGTTCTTGACTTGTTTCTGAGTATTTCCCTGCCAGTGTTGCTCTTCCACCACTTTCTCTTAAATATAAATTCGTATCATATATCGTTTTACCATCTGCCCCTTCGGCCAATAACCCGGTAACGATACCGGCATCGGAACCAGTATACATCGGTGACAGTGGCATTTTTAAGTTCTTATGTACACCATAGGTCAAATTCCTGGCAAGTGTCTTGCTGGAATAATAACTATGCGCTACTTCAAAGCCGCGAATCGTATCGTTGGCATAATTGCTGAAGCGTAAGAACAAATAATATTTTGCATGCTGCTTATAACCTTTTGCTAAACGGCCATCACTGCCATAGGCTTTCCCTTTTTCATCTTTACTTGCCTTTGTAATGGCAACACGCAATCCATATTTTTCTTCTAATTCCTTTTTCATTAAAACCGCTGCTTTATACATTTCATCATTTTCATTTAACCCATTGACCTTTGAACCTTCATCCGGCAACCACGTTAAATCCGTATTCATCCCAAACGGATCAATCAACACATCAATATCCCCTTTGCGCGGCGTCTGTGAAGTTACTTGTAAGAAAAGATAGTTTTTATCCAGGGTGATCTGATAATCCTTTAACAGCTGCGTATCTGCAATTAAGGAAACTTTATTGACCTTTCCTTTACGCTGTGCCGTATAAAATGCATTTTCCTTTAAAGGCTGTTGAAAAATCACACGCTTTTTTACCAGATTATCAATGATGGAAACCTCATAATATCCTTCCGGTATTTCATCTAATAAGATCTTTTGATCAACTGTATTTTCCATTGTCATTGAAATTGTCTTTCCATCACAAATATTTTTTAATTCTACGGTTTTCCCACTCAACGTATCTTTATTTTCCGGTGAATATTTCTTTTCATACAAATCCAAAGATTCTCCATAATACAAATAATCCGAAACGCTAATCGTTTCTTTACTTGTCTTATGCAATGCTTTGATCGTCTGTTCCTCATTCAATCCACACACCGTGAATTTCTTTACTTCTTGATGATTGGAAGGCAGAAACATGCCAATTAAAAGATACACGATCAACGCAATTAAAACAAGCAGTGGAGCCACTACCTTCCAGCGCACTTTATATCTTCTCTGTCTTGGTACATATGCCATGTCTTCTACCTCCTCACAATTTTTACTATGTTTTACGATATTTTATTTTTACCATAAGCTAGCTTTTAATAAGAAATATCGTCTCCATGCTATGCATTTTCATAAGCATGAAAAAGTCCTTACGTCATCGTTTCTAAAATGCAATATCCTTAATATGCTTTGGCTGCTGATCTTTTTTCGGCGGATAGCTCATATGATTCACGGATACTTCTGCATCCAACAAATCTTTAGGCCGCTTTGGTATCGGCAGCATCGTATCTTCAAATGGAACATACTGAATCGGAAAAACGCTTTCCTTTGGATATACGACCGGATGGAAGAAAGAATTAAAGCACCATGTCAGATCAAAACCGATCATTGGACTGCCTTGATTTTGCTTACCATACTTACGCGCATTTCGCACATAGCGTTTCTTTAATGGCAATGGATTGATATGTAGATTTTCCAATGCGGCAATCAAGAGCATCAAGATTCCATTGCGGCAGCGCCATACAAAATCTTTTACATGATTCTCACTCACATAATCAATGATGAAAACATCGATAAAAATGCCATCACTGTCTTTGCATTTGTTTTTTAATAACGCATTGTATTCTTCACAATACGTATGTTTTAAACGAATCTTCATCGCCGGAATCAACACATTGTATTCCTTATGTGTTTCAAAGCTTTGTACGATGTACTTCTTAGGATCCAGATCCTTAACGGCTTCTAACAGTTTCAGATAATCCTCATACAGCATACCGATATCCGCATCATCATCCCAAGGGATAAAGCCTTTATGACGTACAGCGCCTAAGCAGCTGCCACCTGTCAGCCAGTATTGGACTTTGTGCTTGCGGCATACAATATCTATATCTTTCAGCATCTCTAACAATTTCAGCTGTAAATCACGCACGGTAATCGTCGTTCCATCTTCTCTTGTTTTCAATATGTATTCTTCCATAAAATCACCGTATCTATTATAGAAGATATTTGTTTTTATCACAATCATTTTATGGAAATATCACAATTTCGCAAGAATGTCTTCAGAAACGATTGCGTAAACAATGAAAATTTAAACAAATACACTACTTTTTATCTTTTCCTTATGCAGGTGGCTCTACAACATTTGCTGTCAAAAAAAACACACTGTACTTAAACAGCATGTTTTATAAGCATTTCAAGAAATTGTACGACCCCATCTTCCTTTGCCTCTTTACAATGATAACGAGCAGCATTTTTTATTTGCGTACAGGCATTTGCTACAGCAACACTGTTAGGGAAACAGGAAAACATGGAAAGATCATTTTCGCTGTCGCCAAATACTAAAACTTCCTCTTTTGTGAAACCGTGTTGAGCAACATAGGTTTGTAAAGCTGTCCCTTTCGATACTAGCGGCGAAGTGATTTCCAAATTATCCCATCCGGAAGTTGTTACCTTTACCTCTTGCAAGGTGGATAGTCGTGTTTGTAAACGTTGGCGTTTTTCTTCATCCTTTTCCAAAAGTTCTATTTTTAAAATAGTTTTAGGTAAGTCTGTTTCCGTAATCGTCTTGAAACAAGACATCACCGGTGTGGTATCCGTGAAACTTTGCAAATAGTGTTTTTGAAAGGAAGGCCGATCCTCTTCTTCTAAAGAATAAATATGGGTCTCATCATAACAACCGATTGCGATAGGTTCTTTTTGCAGCATCTGAAGAATCATCTTTGCGCTTTGTTTTTTTATCGCAGTCGCATGAAGAATCTGCCCTTTTGCGTTTACCTGCATTGCGCCGTTTAATAACAACATATCCAAAGCCAGCAAGTGTTGATTTCGCAAACTTAACACATCCGGATAACTGCGCCCACTGCATAGCACGATCGAAACTCCTTGTTGTTGTAGTTTCTGTAAGGTATGTACGCTGCGCAATGATAATGTATTGTCCATGCTTAATGTGCCATCAATATCACAGGCAATCAAACGAAAGGGAAACACTTATAGATCTTCCCCGTTGCTGGCAATGACACTTCGATACCAGTCATAGCTATCTTTCTTGATACGGCGCTTACTGCCATTTCCATAATCATCCTGATCCACGTAAATAAATCCATAGCGCTTGCTCATTTCTGAGGATGAACAACTGATAATATCAATAGGTCCCCATGGATAATAACCAATCACATCTACCCCGTCCATGATAGCTTCCTTCACATTACGAATATGCTCACGTAAATAAGCGATACGGCGTTCATCGTGAATCTTTCCATCACTGCTGATTTCATCATACGTGCCAAAACCATTCTCTGCGATGATGATTGGTTTTTGATAACGATCATAATAGTAATTTAATACGGTTCTTAATCCAAGAGGATCAATGCCCCAGCCCCATTCACTTGCATCAATATAAGGATTTACGATGGCCCCATCATCATTAATATCTTGCGTGTCATTGCATTCTTTTGATGATACACATGTATAATAATAGGATAACGCAAGAAAATCAGCCGGATGCTCTTTTAATACTTGCTCATCCTCTTCACGGATATCTAAATGAATGTCATGCTCTTTAAAATAGCGCAGCATATAGCCCGGATATTCTCCCCTTAGCAATAAATCGGTAAAGAAATATTCTCTTTGATTGCGCTGCATGTTCGCAAAAACATCCTCTGGTTTGCATGTTAATGGTTCACTTAATCCATCATATACCATCATCCCTACCTGAAAGTCTGGATTGATCTGATGGGCAAGCTTAGTGACAAGCGCACTTGCTGTGCATTCATGATGAATGGCCTGGTATTTTGCTTCCATAAGGTTTTCTACTGTATCACTGGGAATACCGAGATGATTAAAAGATTCATGATGTATCAGATTGATCTGATTTACAACAATCCAGTACTTTACCTTATCTTTATACCGACGCATAACGGTTTCACAATAGTTCACAAAGAAAGTGATCGTCTTACGATTATACCAGCCCTGATAGTGTGTTGCCAAATGCAGTGGCATCTCATAGTGCGATAAAGTGATGAGGGGCTCCATGCCGTTTTTTATGATTTCATCCAGCAATGCATCATAAAAGCGTAAACCTTCTTCATTCGGTTGAGAATCATCTCCATTAGGGAAGATACGTGACCAGCTAATAGAAGTGCGAAATGTTTTCAATCCCATCCCTGCTAAAAGCTTTAGATCTTCCTTATAAGTATGATAGAAATCAATCCCATAGCGTTTAGGATAATAGCCTTCTTTATCCTGTAAAGCGAAATCAATATCGTTTCTGCTCGTTTCTTTATTTGATTTCTTTTTCAAATCACCAGCATCTTGCACTTTTAAGATATCCGCAACGCTCCATCCTTTCCCACCTTCTAGAAATGCTCCTTCTGCCTGATTTGCCGCAATGGCGCCTCCCCATAAAAAAGCTTTCGGAAATCCTGTTTTTACTTGTTTCATTTCAATTCTTGTATTATTTAATTAACCAAGAAACAGGTAATTAAATAATATCTTCCTTTCTTGGGAATTCATTAAGCTATATAATTAGCTTAGGGCTGTGGATTTGTATCTATTTTTTTGTGGCGTAGACCATTTAAAGGAGAATCAGACCACAGTTTTTATTTACAAACTTTGATTAGTTAGATAACACTTGATGTTTTATTTCGTACAAGATTAGGTCCGAATAAACAACTGTGATCACCAACAGCCCTTACTTCAAAAGGAGGTATTTCATCATGTATTACGTAGGCATTGATATTGCCAAGTACAAACACGACTGTTACATCTGCACTTCTGAAGGTGTTACTGTCCTTGAATCTTTTTCATTTGATAATTCAAATACTGGATTCAAAGAACTTCAGTCTGCTTTAGACCATCTTGATCATTCCCAACAAATAAAGATAGGCCTAGAAGCAACTGGTATTTACGGAAAGAATTTAAAACTCTTTCTCTCTTCCATTGGCTATGACTTTCATGAATTCAACCCATTACTAGTGAAAAGATTTCATGATTCACTTTCCAATCGAAAAACCAAAACAGATAAAATTGACGCTCGTATCATCGCTTTATATCTATCCACAGGTGCTTCTAGAACCTATCTGTATTCATCATACCACACTCAGGCTTTAAAGCAACTATCTCGTACAAGAAATAAGCTGATTCGTTCTCGCAGCGACCAATACGTTATTATCACAAATGTTCTTGATGTGGAATTCCCTGAATTTAAAGCTTTCTTTCATAACAAACTTAGTGATACTGCTTTATTTCTTTTAAACAAATATAAAACAGTGGATCGTATGAAACGTTTAACTCATCAAGACTGTGTTTTATTACATAATAAATCTCGTCGCATTCCAACTTCTAGTTTTGAAGAACTTCGTGATTTAGCAAAACATACGATTGGGCATCATTTTAACTACAATGATCTTATTCTTTCCTCTGCACTTCAAATCGTAAATACTCTTGAACGGCAAATAGAAAGCATTGAAAAGGAAATCTTAGCTATCATGGAAGAACTGCGTTCTCCTATTGATACGATTCCGGGAATCAGTACGCTTAGTGCTGCGACTATTCTCGGTGAATTTGGTGACTTCTCAAAATTTAGTAATCCGAAACAGCTTTGCGCTTTTTGTGGAGTAGAGCCTGCCATTTACCAATCTGGAACATCTTCTCATAAAGGCAAAATGGTAAAACACGGTTCTTCTCAATTGCGCTATGTCCTTTTTAATGCAGTCCCTTATCTAGTTATTCATAACATAACTTTCCGTGAATTCTTTTATAAGAAACTTCATGAAGGAAAGAATTACCGTGTAGCACAATCACATGTCGTTAAGAAACTTCTACGTGTGATTTATCATTTAGAACTTACTGGAGAATCATTCGACCCAACCCTTCTTTACTAGTCAATTTTATCTAATTTTCAAAGATCAATTTTTGTGCTCTTACCAGCACTTGTTTTTGTCATGCTTTTTTAATCTTTTTCAAAAAGGCTTGACTTCTTAATAGCTAGCTCCTTGTCACATATTGTTCATACTATGTTCATGTTGAAGCAAAGGGACGATTGTATGCGTCCCTTTCTTTACAAATCTTCTCCATTTGTCATTATGACATGTTGATACCAATAGAAAGAATCTTTACGCAGTCGTTTCCCACTGCCATGTCCACGATCATCCAAATCGACATAAATGTATCCATAGCGTTTACTCATTTCCCCTTGCGAACAACTGATGATGTCAATAGGTCCCCAAGATGCATAGCCAAACACCTGTACGCCATCCTTAATGGCTTCTTTCATCGCCGCAATATGTGCCTGTAAATAGGCGATACGATAAGGATCATGAACCTTTCCATCAACGACCTCATCTAATGCACCCAGTCCATTTTCAGCGATAAAAATTGGTATTTGATAACGATCCCAATACAAATTTAATGAGTTGCGAAATCCTAATGGATCCACTGCCCAGCCCCAGATAGATTTTTCTAAGTAGGGGTTCTCTTTAGGATGGGTAGGATCTTTGGCCTTGGTGATGCGGGTAAAGTAATACGAAAATGATAGAAAATCTGCGGTATTCTCTTTTAACAGCTGTTCTTCCTCTTCTTTGATCATCACATGGATATCATGATCGTAAAAATAGCGCAACGCATAACCCGGATATTCTCCGCGTAATAAGACATCGGAATAAAAGTATAAACTCATCTGCATCTGCTGGGTGTTGGCAAAGACATCCTCTGGTTTACAGCTTGCCGGATATAAGGCATCATCCCCCAACATCATTCCAATCTGCAAGGAAGGATCAAGGGCGTGGGCAAGTTGTGTGGCTTTAGCACATGCCACAAACTGATGGTGCGTTGCCTGATATTTGGCACTTTCCCAATCTTCATAACCATCCTGCACCATTCCCAAACTGGCAAACTCTCCCCAGCCCTGTAAAGAGTTGATCTGGTTCAATAGGATCCAATAACGTACTTTATTATGATAGCGTTCAAATAGCACGTTACAATATTTCACAAAGAAATCAATCATTTCAGGGGCATACCAACCCTTATACTTGGTAATCAGATGAATAGGCATTTCATAATGTGAAACCGTCATGATTGGTTCTATACCATTTTTCAGCATCTCATCCAGCAAATCATCATAAAACTTTAAACCTTCTTCATTTGGCTGTTCTTCATCTCCGTGTGGAAAGATGCGTGTCCAGTTAAAGGATGTTCGAAAACAGGTAAACCCCATTTCTTTCATCAATGCCAGATCTTCTTTATACGTATGATAAAAGTCAATGCCATGCCGGCGTGGATAATAGCCTTTGGTATCCGCTAATGCTTCTTCTATCTGTTTGGCAGTATGAGCAAATCCGACTACCTTATGGCGATCATACTGCTCTGGAAGGATTTCAATATCCGCCATAGAGGGTCCTTTCCCATCAATGTTCCAAGCGCCTTCTGCTTGATTGGCCGCAATGGCACCACCCCATAAAAAGTCTTTCGGAAATCCTGTAATTTTACGTTTCATCTTATTTCTCCAACTTACGATACAGACGAATCATGCTTTGTACCAGATTTACTTCACTGTTGATAGTCATCAGCGTATCCTGTGCATGGGTGAATAATAAGGTTGTCTGCAGCTCTTCTTCATTGATTGAGCTTTGTATCATATCCGTTTGAATAACATGTGCTTTCGTGATTTCTTTCTTTGCCTGCGTGATCTTGTCTTTTACTTCTTCTTCACTTTTATCATCTAACAGATCATTGATTGCTTCATTGAGCAAATTCCGACAATCACCGGCATGCAGAATGATCTGCATCGCAGCACTATTTAATTGTTCAATCGTTGTTTTATCCATAATAAACCTTCCTTCTTATGCATTGTTTGTTTCCTGTCTTGCGTTTTTACGTGCTGCTAATTTTGCTTTTTGTGCTTCATCCTCTGCTTCTTTCTGTACACATTGCTTATCGTATACCTTAAAGAATGGATAATAGATGATCCAGGATAAGACGAAAATAAATAAGGTAAAGATCAATCCAACCATACCTCCTACAGCATAGGAACAAATAGGTCCAGGCAAATACCAGAAGGAGAATAAAGTCGTTACTTTAGGCAATAAATCAAAATATAAGGCAAACCAGGTCAAGGCCGGTGCTAGTAAACCAATGATCCACATCGGTACCATCAGAATCGGGTTAAAGGCGATTGGTGCACCAAATACCAATAGTTCATTGATGTTACATAAGTTTGGTACCAGACTGGCTTTTCCGATGACCTTACACTTTTTCGATTTTGCCATAAACAACATCATAAGACCTAAAGCCAAGGTACAGCCGCCTCCACCAAGCGTAAAATAATAAGATACTCCATCCGCATTGATAACACTGGCAGCATTTCCGGCTGCTACCGCTGCCTGATTCGCCGCAATTCCTTGCAGGATCAATGCCGACTCAATCGGATAAATGACCCAGGTAGAAATACCAAACGTGTATAAGAAGGTATATCCAACAAAGTATAAGACTACAAAACCAAGGAAACTGTCACCGGCTTTTAAGATTGGTGAGAATAATGTATAAATGCAATCAAAGATACTGATATGGAGCTGGAAAGTAAAGAGCCAGCCAACAAATAAAATCATCAGTATCGGAATTAATGTATCAAACCATACGGTGATAAAATCTGGAATAGCGCTGTCTTCCTTAAAGAAGGAATGAGTAGAAAAAGCATTCATCACAAAACCGACAAACAAGCCGGCAATCAATGCTGCAATCATACCGCCATTTCCTAAAGTAGAACTTTGAAACAAAATATTTCCTGCCTCATCAAAGGTTGGAGATACTAACATCAAAAAGAATCCGATACCAGCCAATCCTGCTTCTTTTTTCGTTTTATTATGGCGTTTCTTTTCCATCAGCAGATATGGTACTAAATATGCTAAGTATAAGGATAATAAGCCCAGGGAAAAAGTAGAAAGTGGGCTAAAATCCGGAAATCCTTCAATCAAGCCGCCAAAAGCGGTCAATACGGTCGTAAATGAACCAATAAAAATCATAGGCATCGCAGTCAGGATAGCCTCCTGGACAGAGGCAATCCACGGATTTCTTGCGAGCTTATTCATTCTCGGTGCGAATTTATCTGTCATCCAATCCATGAATTTTTTCATATGTTTTCTCCTCGTGATTCTATTTCTTAATCACCTTTTACAAAATAACCGCTTGCTTAATTTAACATGCTATGGCAATCTTATCCAATGTATATAGTTCATCAGGGAATTATTTCTAACGTATCTGCTCATAAACATTCCTACGATACCATCGTTTATTAAGCAAGCATTCTACCATTAACGTTCATGCGTTTTCTCATCTTTTAGAAAAGGTAAAGCAAAATCAAGAACGGCATCGCCATCCAATTCCCCATATGCATCTTTGGGGATAATCTGAACAGGAACACCAAATGGATCTGCAATATCCTCTAAATCATGCAGCATGTAGCTAAGATGTGGTCCTACCAACAATAGATCAATATCTTCAATATAATCCTCTACAACAGAGTCACTTCTAGCTTTTACGCCAATTTCAATATTGCGAGCTTTCGCTGCCTGGCGAATGTTTTTGGCCATGAAACCGCTGCTCGCACCGGTGCCACAAACTAATAAAATGTTCTTCATGATCTTCTCCTTTATAATTATGAATGATTTTTATCTGGATTGGTGTTATGATATAAGAGAGATGTATCAAAGTATTCCCGTACTTGTCTGAAGTCATATTCAGCGACGATATATCTCTTTTTCATATTTGCCAATCACATAACTGTCCTCCTTTCCTTATCACACCCTCAGTATAGCGAACACAGTATAACAAGACAAATCAGAAAAGTTCCGTGCAGTAGGAACTTTTTTAATTTGAGCAAAGATCCTATCTTTAGAAGTTAAAAGTAAAAAAATGGTGTAAACTCGAAATTATAGCTAACGAGTATGCATCATTTTTATTTGTTTATTGGTAAGATAATAATTTGTGATTGGTTGTTTTAATAGAGCTGAAAGCTTGGTGATGAAATCAGAAGAACGTGTCATGTTGATGTATCTTGAATCGTTGATCTGTACAACTTTAAACTCCTTGATAAAACTACATATATCACTTGTTGAGTATTCGTTATTTAGTATCTTGAATTGAAACAGTCGTATTAGTAGTACCGTAGTATAACATATAAGAAAATGTCCTTTTATACTATTCTCTTTTTGAAGATAGACAGGTCTTGCGTCTAATTCACTTTTCATAACTCTGAAAGATTCCTCAATCCTCCATAAATTATGATATGCTTCATATATCTGTTGATCTTCCATTTTGTATTCGGAAGTGATTAGAAGATTAAAGCCTGCTAGTTTTCTATCCATATCTATCTTTTCTTCATTTAGTACTGTATGGGCTTTTTTACCATCTCTATCCACAAAATTTACATATCTCGCACTTTCCCCATACTCTTCTTTCTTTGCTTCTGATGCTCGTAATCTTTGCGCTCTTTCAATCATTTTGTCGATTTCCATTAACTTTTTTCGTTGTAGCTTTGGGGAAAATGTACAAACACGTTTTTCTTTTACTGTCTTTGAATGTTTGATTCCATTTTCGTCTTTATATTCATATGTGTAGTTATCGATACATGATTTGTATCGATATATTATATTTCCTTTGCTGTCTAAAACATCATGAAAATCATTTTCAAGGAGTACCCATGTCTTTTCTTTATCAACTAGCTGTTTGACCGATTTTGAGAATATATAACCATCGCATTTATCTGTTGCTTCGATGATATTGCGAGCACAGTTCAACCCCTTATCTGCGATTTGTATAGTCCTTCCGTTGATGTTGTTTTGTGATTTCAAGTCATTGATGATATTGCGGATAATAGGCTTCTCTGACTCATTACCGGGATACATCCTCATACCGATGGGGATCATATTGGCATCAAGTAATAGACCTAGCCCAACAATGGGATCATGACGCATTTCTTTAGATGGGCCACGTCTTTGAAAATCATTTTCTTTATCGATTTCAAAGTAGAAGTTCGTACAATCGAAGAAAGTATGTTTTGTATCAATACCAAAATTATCAGCTGTAGCTACCGTAAGTATTTCAGTGAACTTCTGATATTCACTCCCCAGAAATTCAACGGCATCTAATAATTGATCATAGCTGAAGTCAACTTCATTCAAAAGGGAAGGAAGTACATCATGAAACGTTTTGTGTTTAGACAAAGGTGCTACAGCACGTGCAAATACAAGAGATGAGAATATATCATAGACATTAAACTGAAAGTAGCGAGTAGACTGCATATAGTTAAAATGATCTTTTACATCTAATGTGTTAAGAATGTTGGCAAGAGGAAAATAGCCGAGATACTTTTCAGGAGAGACTTCACCAATAAGTCTTTGATTTATCTTTGCATTCGCATTTTTGAGTTTTCTTTCTTCATTCATTCTAGCCACTTCAGCTTTGTAGTAGGCAATAGGATCATCAATCCCAGAATCAATAAGAGACTGAAGATTACCAAGTTTTCTAATACTGCGATGCTTGGTTCCCTTAACATCAGGAGAATAAAAGCTTTCGTAAATAGATAAATAGGTACGATTTTGTTGTTTAGCAACCTTAAGGAAATAAGCCATAAGAACACCTCCGGCATGAATACACCACGGCACCATCATTATAACACAATTAAATAAAATATGAAAGTATTTTCGCACATAAAAACCCGCATAAATACGGGCTCTGATTAACATTTGTTTTTTTTGCTCCTAAAGAAACATGGTGCTAACTTCTAAAGACGGGAACACAGTATAACAAGACAAATCAGAAAAGTTCCGTGCAGTAGGAACTTTTTTAATTTGAGCAAAGATTACTTATACTTTATACTTATCGTGTACATATATAATGATGAAGAGTATCTGGGGGCCTTGCATAGGAGAGTGAATAGACATATGAAGGATAATATCTCAATCTTGTTAGACTATCTCTGGCACCATTATGAACATTGGGTAGCTGCCGGTGAGCTATCTTCACTGCTTCATGTTTCCACACGTCAGATACGTAAATATGTCAGTTCACTAAATGAGAATGAAACAAGTCCTTTAGTAATATCATCAAATAAAGGGTATCGATTAAACAGTGCTCAGCAATATTTAGCTTATCGGGAAAAAGGAAGTCAAAATGTGGAAACCCCGCAAACACGGCAAAATCTGATCATTCAAAAACTTATTTCTTCACAAGATGGTATTGATCTATTTGATCTAGCGGATGAATTATTTGTAAGTGAGTCTACGATTGAAAATGATATTCGCAGTATCCGTAAGATTGTTTCTAGCTGTAATGTAACCATACGCAGAGATCATGATTTGTTATATTTAGAAGGCAGTGAAAAAGATAAACGGCGATTAATGAGCCGCTTAATTTCCAGTGATACGTATGATAATTTTGTCTTAAAAGATGAAGTGCGTTTATTGACTTATCATTATCATTTTTGGGATTTCCGTAAAAATCTTGCCGATATTTTTTCACGCAATAATGTATTTGCGAATGATTATACACTAAATAATACGGCATTGCATCTTATTGTCATGATTGATCGTATCCGTAATGCCTGTGAGTTAAATGATCAAGTCGATTTCACACCGTTTCTTGATTCACAACAATATCTTGTGGCACAGGAAATAAAACAGTATATTGAGAAAAACTATCAAATCCATATGAATGATGCTGAAGTTTATAATTTGACGCTTATTATCTCGAACAATACAACGATGATTGATTATTCTTTTATTAATGGCTCTAATATTTCATCTTTTATTGAACAGAAATATATTGATATCGCCCATGCCGTGATTCACAATGTTGAAGAGCGCTATTTACTGGATGCCTTTGATGAAGAATTTATTGCGAAATTCACCATCCATGTTAAGAATCTGTTTAATTGTGTTGCACATAACTATTATGCCAAAAATCCATTGACCGCTAAGATCAAGGCAACGTATCCCTTGATTTATGATATTGCCGTTTATATTGCCCAACAGTTTAAAGAAAATTATGATGTAGTGTTGAATGAGGATGAAATTACCTTTATTTCTTTTCACATCGGCAGTTACTTTGAAAACAATGTGCAATCAAAAAACAAGTTAACGATTCTCTTTTTATATGCCGATTATTACAGCATTCATCAACATACCTTAGAGAAGATCAGCCGTCATTTTGAAGATAAGATAACGATAAAATATGCCGTTTCTATGCCTTCCTATCAGCCCAACATGCTGCATGCAGATTTGATTATTTCAACAGTAGAGGCAAGATTTCCTCAGCCATATGTGTTAATTCATCCATTTCTTACAAATAAAGATATGGCCTTATTGGAAACTACCATTTCTAAGATGTTATCCGAAAAAAACAAACAGAAGCTGAAAGATTTTCTATTTGATTTATTTGATCCTCGCTTATTTTATACGGATGTTCACTTAGATCGTACCCAGCTCATTCAAAAGCTTTGTAACGATGCGATTGCACTGGATTATGCCAAAGCTTCCTTTACACAGGATGTCTTTGCTCGTGAGCATATGTCAAGCACCGCCTTTGAGGACGCTGCCGTTCCTCATTCACTTGGTGATAACGCTAAAAAAAGCTTTATAAGTGTCGTCCTTTGTCCAGATGGTATGCAATGGGGAGTGCATGAGGTGCATATTGTCACCTTACTAGGCGTACATGATGACAGCAGACAAATATTTGCCCAGATCTTTGATCAGTTGATTGAGATTCTTAGTGAACCGGCTTTTTTAAAAGATCTCATCAACTGTCAAGATTATCAAACATTCATTCGCAAGTTAACTGCTTATATGAATGAGGTCAGTGAATAGAAAAAGCAGTTGCTATTCTAACAATCGTTTGTTACCCTTGTGTTATCGCTTTTCTGATGTCATACTATATCTATATAATTGATAAAGGAGTTATCTTATGAACATCTATGAATTTTGGAAAGCCGTCCTAAAACAGGATGAGCAGGAAATCAGAAACTATTTTCATCAGGATGCGAGGATTTGTTGGCATTGTACCAATGAACTATTTACGCTTGATGAATATATTATTGCGAATTGCGAATATCCGGGAGATTGGGATGGGGTCGTAGAAAGAGTAGAGTTACTTGATGATTTGATCATTAGTGTTACACTTGTTTATCCAAAAGATCAAACTGCTTCCTATCATGTTGTTTCCTTTCTGAAGCTACAACAGGATAAAATTATTTCTTTGGATGAATATTGGGCAGATGATGGCAGTGCGCCGCAATGGCGATTGGACAAGCATATCGGAAAGCCTATCAAAGAATAATTTTTAAAGAAATTGGATAAACGTATTGGTAACGCGAAGAAAGGATACCTTTAAAAAGCTGGACTAACCTATTAAAAAACTCATGAAAGAATAACTTTTGACAAATTGGGCTAACATATTGGAAACCCCATGAAAGAATCACCTTTTAAAAAGGAAAGGCACAAAACCCCAAACAGATAAAAAGCAGCTACAGGAAGGATGCAACCTTCATTCGTTAGATTTTAAGTCTAACTTTTGGAGGTCACATTAGAAATCATTCCATGCAAGCTGCTCTTTTTATGATTTATTTTATAGGCTCATTGTCTTTGTTTAAAAGTTCGCTTAGATTCTTTGGCAATTGTTCAATGAAGGATGCCAATGGCACGATTGGTTGAGGTACACCTGGTGAAAGTAATTCTTTATCCATCCAAACAACATCCAACCACTTGTCAAATTTATAGCCGGTATGAGGAAATCTAGCCACTAATTGAAATCCTAACCGCTCATGCATACGCTCACTTTTCGGATTGGGAGAAGTGATACAGGCATATGCATGATGTACCTGCTGTTTCTTTAATAAAATAAATAATACTTTATACAGCATACTGCCAATACCTTTTCCATGAACATCCTTATTGACATATACGCTTAATTCCACATCCCATTGATAAGCCGCACGCTCCTTATAACGATGCGCATAAGCATAGCCTAAAATATTTCCTTCCTCTTCATAGACCAGATATGGATATACCTGTTGTATCACTTCCATACGTTGTTCAAATTCCGTAAGGGAAGGCACTTCATATTCAAAAGTTGCACTATCATGCAATACATATTCAGCATAAATTGCTAATATGCTTGCGGCATCCTGTTTTGTTGCTAAACGTATCATATTCTGTTCCTTTCTTACCCCTTTGTATCATCTATTGTAAAAGAAGACCTTCACATACCCTGTGAAAGTCTATTCTACGATTAGAAAATCAAATTTCTTGGTGTACGTGGGAATGGCTCAACATCACGAATATTCTGCATGCCTGTTAAATACATCAGCATACGGTCAAAGCCTAAGCCAAAGCCGGCATGTTTACAACCGCCATAACGACGCAAGTCCATATACCATTGTAAGCTGTCAGTTTCCATACCCATTTCTTTCATACGCGCTTCTAGCACATCATAACGCTCTTCACGCTGACTTCCGCCAACCAATTCGCCAACGCCTGGCACTAACAAATCACATGCCGCAACCGTCTTATTATCTTCATTGACACGCATATAGAAGGCTTTGATATCCTTTGGATAATCAATCAAGAAGACCGGGCCATTGACTACTTTCTCACATAAGTAGCGTTCATGCTCACTCTGCAGATCCATGCCCCATTCGATTTTGTTATTTTCAAACTTCACATCGGCTTTCTTTAAAAGCTCAATCGCCTCCGTATAAGTCATACGCTTAAATTCACTGTTACGTACCTTGGTGATACGTTCAATGCATTCCTTATCAATCATGCTGTTAAAGAATTTCATTTCTTCCGGTGCATTTTCCAAGACATAATCAATACAATATTTCACCATATCTTCAATAAGATCCATATCATCCTCTAAGTCCGCAAAGGCAATTTCCGGTTCAATCATCCAGAATTCACTGGCATGACGTGTCGTATTTGAGTTTTCGGCACGGAAAGTTGGTCCAAAGGTATACACATCTCGAAAAGCCATCGCAAAGGATTCTACATGCAATTGTCCGGATACCGTTAAAGAAGCGTGTTTCCCAAAGAAATCTTCTTCATACTTTTGATCTTCACGTGTGGTAACTGTAAAGGTTTCTCCCGCACCTTCTGCATCATTGCCGGTAATGACTGGCGTATGTACATAGACAAAGCCCTGGTTCTGGAAGAACTCATGGATGGCCATGGACAATACAGAACGCAGACGGAAAATGGCATAGAAGGAATTCGCACGAGGACGCAAGTGTGGTATCTCACGCATATACTCAAAGCTGTGACGTTTCTTCTGCAATGGATAATCACGATCACAATCACCTTCCAAAACAGCCTCTGTTACTACAATTTCAAATGGCTGTTTACCATCTGGTGTTAATTTTAATTTCCCGGTTACGGTAATAGCTGCGCCGGTAGGATATTTCTCTACTTCCGCGAAGTTTTTCAATTCCTGCATATAAACTAATTGTGCATTGCGGAAATACGTACCATCATTTAATTCGATAAAGCCTAATTTACCGCTGCAGCGATTTGTACGTATCCAACCTTGCAGCTGTACATATTCCAAGCTGTCTAGTTCTACATGAGATGCGCTTAATACGATTTCATATAGTTCGCGAATGGTCATAAATTCAAACATTTCATTTCCTCCTTTTATTCATTAAGGGAACAAAAAAACGTTCCCTTTCAGGAACGTAAGTTAGTTACGCGGTGCCATCCTGATTCCTGTCAGAAATACCTCTGCTGACAGACATCTTGCTTATCGGATCTTAACGCCATCCTTTCGCGGAATCGTCTACTCTATTCTCCGATTCAACTCCACAGGTGTTCTCCGCTTGCTCGTATGCCTCCGGCTTCCACCATCCCGGATTCGCTATGCATCGTTAGCAGGCATCGTCCTGTTTCAACGTTCTACATTTAAACTGTTTGTTTCAAAAACAAGTTCCTGTATAGATGATACCACATCTACGCTCTTTAATACAACCCCTTTTGGAATTTGTATATGCACATGGGTAAAATCGACCAAACCTGTGATGCCACAGGCAATTAAACGATCTACCGTCTGCTGAATATTTTCACTGATGGCTAAGATGGCGATACGGCAGCCATCCGGAATGCGTTGTTCCAGCTCACTGATATCATATACCGGAATACCGAAACGCACACCCTGGCGATCAGGATTAATATCAAATGCACAGGCAATCTCACCTACAACATAATCCCATTTATTATACTTCATCAAAGCGCGGCCCATATTACCTGCCCCCACCAAAATGATCTTCTCATCGAAATCCATGCCAAGCTGCTGGTTGAATATTTCAATCAGTTTATTGACATCATAACCATACCCTTGTTTCCCCAGATTTCCCAAAAAGGAAAAATCTCGGCGAATCGTCGTTGGTTCAATATTCACAACACTGGCAAGCTCTTTGGACATGATCCTTTCCACTCCTGAGCTTTTCAGTTTCCGCAGTGCTTTCAGATACACCGGATAGCGCTGCAACGTAGCCTTTGGCACATTTTTCTCTGTCATGTTCATCACCTCTGTTAGTATACCACAAATTTTTTTAATTGTGAAGAATTTGTCATTTTGAACTTTTACGGCTTGTACGTACTGTCATACGTATCTCATAGTGCTAATAAAAAGAAGCAAGAAAACTTAGCTTTCCGATATATTATGATGAACAATGCAAGCCTTGCTGCTTATGCATGTCTAACAATAAAGCAAGCAAATGTGGCTGATATGGGATGAAGATTCCCTGTTTGCACATCAGATGCACAGTTTCTAAATCTGCCCAACAAACACCACTGACCTCCTCCTTTTGCAATGTCAGATCTGCTAATCCTCCGGCATAATCAATGGTAAAGAAATCTACTAAGGAATGTTGTCCATAGCTGCGCAAAACCGGCTTACGTTGTTGAAAATCCATATAAATGCCTAATTCTTCCTGCAACTCGCGCTGTGCACATTGCCGGGCATTTTCTCCACTAACAGCACTTCCGCCTATGCCAAAATCCCAATAGCCGGGAAAGCTTTCTTTTTGATCTGAACGTTTTTGTAACAACAGACGACCATCTTTACCAAGAATCAACAGATGAATGACCAAATGGTAATCTCCTATTGCCATCGCATCTCCACGCTTTACCCTGCGTCCAGTACAAATGCCATCTTGTGTATAGATATCCCAGTATTCCATGATTCTTTCCTCCTAACCTTCTGTGATTGCTTTATTGGCTGCGTGATTGATTATGCGCTTGCTCATCACGTGCTTTTCATGTTTTTAATTATATCTTTTTATTCTTTAAATCATTGATCAAGTGCTTTACAAATGCTTACCCGGTACATTCTCCTTTTTCATCATTCACATTCTTTCGCAAGCCTTGTCACGATGGTTTGTATCCGCTCATCATCCAACTGTTTCAAGGTATCCTTAAAGAAAGCCGGATAGGCATCATAGCTTTGATAGTCATCGATCGGTATCCAAACCGCCTCCTCTAAAGGCGTTTTAAGAAATGGCTTTTTTAAATCCTCTTCATGCACAGGTTCTACCAGATAATAAAAGGATACCTCATGATTATTGCCAAGATCTTCTACATCAAAAAAATTCTCATGGATGCATACCAGTCGTTTAACACGAATAGATAAGCCTATTTCTTCCTTTGTTTCCCTGATGATTGCCTCTTCTGCAGTTTCCTGAAACATGATGGCACCTCCCAGTGAATACATAACTTCTTTACCACCTTCCGCTAATCTACCTTTCATCATCAGCACTTTGCCATCACGAACCAAAATCGCACCTGCTCGTAACCGAAAGGTTCCCTTTTCACTATCATAACAATTATCCATAAGCTCATCTCCTTTTTAGCTATGTTAAATATCCATAGCATCAAAAAACTCATCTAGTCTATCCAAAATACTATTCATTATGCCATTGCTTGCTCTAAAACAATGGATATGAAACACATATATTGAAAAAGAATGTGATACCTTATATATTATATTACTTTATATGAAAGAATGTTCAACTAGTAAATACTATTACAAGATAAATTCATAAAATAATATCCATGCGACTAGAGATTTTCCCATACAAAAACCCCCTTTACTGATTTGTCCACAGTTCAGGGGGTATATCCAATATTCGGTTTATAAACGTTTCCTCAAGACTTTTCCTTCTATGCGTCCTATCTTTCCAATTCCATGCCAGGATCTGCAGTCAAAGCAAAATCTCCACGCTCTCCATGCTGATAAGCGATGGTACCTGCAACACCGATCATTGCTGCATTATCCGTACAACAAGACAACGGCGGTATGATAAAGGTAACCTCTGGATACGCCTTAGCCATATCCTCACTGATCTTCTTACGCAAACAAGAATTCGCCGCAACTCCACCTGCCAACAACATTTGTTTAGGGTGATACAGCTCCAAAGCTTTCCGTGCTCTTTCCAATAACGCCTCAAAAGCCGTTTCCTGATAAGAAGCAGCCAAATCCTCAGGCAGGAATGTTTCATTTTTCCGCTTACAGCGATCAATAAACTGCAAGACACTGCTCTTTAAACCGCTGAAAGAAAAATCCAATTCATTCTCTGTTTTAGGCTTCGCCAATGTATAAATAGCTTTGCCATCCTTTGCTATCTTATCCACATAGACACCACCTGGATAAGGTAAGCCTAATACACGTCCAACCTTATCACCGGCTTCACCAATTGCATCATCTTGCGTTGTGCCTAAAATTTCAAAGCTCCATTCATCCTTCATATAAACAAGTTCCGTATGTCCACCTGATACAACTAAAGCAAGTAAAGGAAATGCAAGCTCGGTAATTAACTGATTCGCATAAATGTGGCCGGCAATATGATGTACGGGAACTAATGGCTTATCATATGCCCAAGCCAAAGTTTTCGCCGCCTGAACACCAACATGCAAAGAACCAACCAATCCCGGTCCCTGTGTAACCGCGATAGCATCCATATCCGCTACATCCATGTTAGCTTTCTTCAAAGCCTCTTCAATAACCATTGAAATATTTTCCACATGAATACGACTGGCAACCTCCGGAATCACACCGCCAAAATCCTTATGAACATCAATCTGCGTCGCCACCACATTTGCCACGATTTCCTTCGCATTCTTAATGATGGCAACCGCTGTTTCATCACAACTTGATTCAATAGCCAATATATACGTGTCTTTCATATACAATTTCCTCCTAACGCCTTTATCAGAAAATCCGCATCCTCACCATTATCCTGATAATAAGCTTTACGGACATTCACTTTGATAAAATCATAGTGCTCATACAATTTATGAGCAGCTTCATTTGAAACGCGTACTTCTAATGAGATAGTTTCACACTGCTCTTGATTTGCTGTTGCAATCATGACATCCATCAGCAAATGCGCATACTGCTGTCCACGATAAGCTGGTGCAACAGCAATCTTCGCCAACTGACATGTTTCAAACGTAATCCAGAAATCAATATAGCCAATGATCCTATCGTCTACTTCTAACACATAAACATGAGCAAACGGATTCTCATGTAATTCATATCGATATTGTTCCTCTTGCCAAGGCAAGGGAAAGCATTCACTATCCAATGCCGCAACCGCTTCAATATCCTCCACTTGCATTTTACGCAGCATACTACTTCACCAAATACGCATCATTTTCTTTTAAATATCGCGGAGTTAAGGTATGTACATTGTCAATGCGACGCGCTAACGGACGCAATGCCTGGAAATTTTCCACAAAATCCACATCTTCGTGAGCAAGATCAATCAATTCCGTTTCCCCAACTACACGAACATCCTTGTCCTTCAGATACGCTTTCACCTCATCCAGCGTCATGATACCCTCATCCAAAAGGAACTTTCCTTCATCCAATAACGCCGTATACGCACGTGAACTGCGCGCATCCAGCATTACAAACGTATGTGGATGCATACCTGCATACAGCTGCAACGTACTGATGCAATATAAAGGAATATGTTTTCTAGTACATAAAACCTTAGCCACCGTCATCGCAATTCGCACACCGGTATAGCTGCCCGGACCATCCGTTATCACAACTTCATCAATATCATCCGCTTTCCAATGCGCTTCCTCCATTAACGCAATAAGCGCAGGAAATAATGTTTCACTCTGTCGTTTCCAACACTCCTGTGCAAGACTTGCCACCACGTTACCATCTTCCAGTAACACAAAGATCAAATGCTTATGCGCACTGTCCATACATAATGTTTTCATGCTAATGCCCTCTCTATCTCTTCATATGCTTTGCCAATACCCTCAATGATGAACAAACGAACTTCCTCATCAATGCGACGTATTTCGATACGCAAACGTTCTTTCGGCAATTGTTCCTCAATATAATGTGGCCATTCCACTACACAAACGCCATCATCCTCAAAAATTTCCTCAAAGCCCAGATCCTGTGAGATGCCCTCTAAACGATATGCATCAATATGATACAAAGGCATTTTTCCATAATATGTTTTCAAAATGGTAAACGTTGGCGAATTAATGACCTTCTTCACACCCAACGCCTTACCAATAGACTTTGTCAAAGTTGTCTTACCGGCGCCTAAATCGCCACTCAATGTTAATAATGAACCAGGATGCAGCAAATGCCCGATTTTTTCACCAAGCTGTGCTGTTTCCGCTAATGAATGCACGGTAATTTCTATCATACTACTACCTCCATCTATTTTATTACAGTTATCCTCTATAGATACTGTAGGTTTCTCAACCGTATCATTATAGCATATCTTTTCTGCTTAGCTATAGAATTTTGCCACAAGAATAGAAAAGTCCCGCAACTTTCAAGTTTCCTTCTCCAAAATCATAAACAAATACAGCTATATTGTTGATGCAGGTGGTACACGGAAAAGATGGGTGGAAATAAAAAGGGTGTATGAACCCTATGGAAAATAAACAACTTAAAAGCACGGAAAACGCAATTTCTACTTATAAACTACTATGTAAGTACTAGGCAACTACTAGATAACTATTAGAAATCACTCTATTTGCTATGAAGCCTGTCCATAAGGAATGTGTTTGGCTTTCTATCTCTATATAGAAAAAAACCTGTCCTTCTCAGAACAGGTCTTCCTACCTGGCAACGTGCTATCTTTACTGGAGCTCGTCCAGCTATTGTCGCCGCTGAAGTGCTTAACTTCTGTGTTCGGGATGAGTACAGGTGTGTCCACTTCGCTTTCATCACCAGATCGCTTGAGGTCTCTCCCTCAAAACTGAATAACAGTCCAAACATTTCTTGTGATTAAGTCCTCGACCTATTAGTATCAGTCAACTTCACATATCGCTATGCTTCCATCCCTGACCTATCTACCTCGTCGTCTTCAAGGGGTCTTACTTCTTGCGAATGGGAGATCTCATCTTGGAGTAGGCTTCGCGCTTAGATGCTTTCAGCGCTTATCCCTTCCCTACTTAGCTACCCGGCTATGCTCCTGGCGGAACAACCGGTGCACCAGCGGTAGGTCCATCCCGGTCCTCTCGTACTAAGGACAGCTCTCCTCAAATCTCCTTCGCCCACAACAGATAGGGACCGAACTGTCTCACGACGTTCTGAACCCAGCTCGCGTACCGCTTTAATGGGCGGACAGCCCAACCCTTGGAACCGAATTCAGCTCCAGGATGCGATGAGCCGACATCGAGGTGCCAAACCTCGCCGTCGATGTGAACTCTTGGGCGAGATCAGCCTGTTATCCCCAGGGTAGCTTTTATCCGTTGAGCGACGGCCCTTCCATTCGGCACCGCCGGATCACTAATCCCGACTTTCGTCCCTGCTCGACCTGTTTGTCTCGCAGTCAAGCACGCTTCTGCATTTGCACTCGTCGATTGATTTCCATCCAATCTGAGCGTACCTTTGGGCGCCTCCGTTACTCTTTGGGAGGCGACCGCCCCAGTCAAACTGCCCACCTGACACGGTCCCTCATCCCGCTTAGGGATGCAGGTTAGAATTCCAATCAGACAAGAGTGGTATCCCAACAGCGACTCCTCATACACTGGCGTGCATGTCTCTTTGTCTCCCACCTATCCTGTACATCTCTGATCGAAACTCAATATCAGGCTGCAGTAAAGCTCCATGGGGTCTTTCCGTCTAGTTGCGGGTAACCTGCATTTTCACAGGTACTAAGATTTCACCGAGTCTGCTGCCGAGACAGCGCCCAAATCGTTACGCCTTTCGTGCGGGTCAGAACTTACCTGACAAGGAATTTCGCTACCTTAGGACCGTTATAGTTACGGCCGCCGTTCACTGGGGCTTCAATTCATTGCTTCGTATCGCTACTGACAAATCCTCTTAACCTTCCAGCACCGGGCAGGCGTCACCCCCTATACTTCGTCTTGCGACTTTGCAGAGAGCTGTGTTTTAGTTAAACAGTCGCTTGGGCCTCTTCACTGCGGCTTACTTTCATAAGCACTCCTTCTCGCTAACTTACGGAGTCATTTTGCCGAGTTCCTTGGCAACAGTTCTCTCGCTCACCTCAGGATCCTCTCCTTGCCCACCTGTGTCGGTTTTGGTACGGGCCGCTATGGAATATACTAGAAACTTTTCCTGGAAGCTGGCTACATATGCTTCGGTACTTGCCCTTGGGCGTTCCCTTACCTTTCACGCTTTACATCCTGATGACGCATTTCACTGCCATCCTGCTATACGCTTCGCCCACAATCCATTTAGTGGGTCATACTTACCTTCTCCGTCATTCCTTCATTTCCATCGCGGGTACAGGAATATCTGCCTGTTTTCCATCCACTACGCCTTTCGGCCTCGCGTTAGGTCCCGACTTACCCAGGGCGGACGAACCTTCCCCTGGAATCCTTGGGCTATCGGTGTGTAGGATTCTCACCTACATCTCGCTACTCACACCGGCATTCTCACTTCTATGCGCTCCACCACTCCTCACGATATGGCTTCTACGCTGCATAGAACGCTCCCCTACCACTTGTATTCCTACAAATCCGCAGCTTCGGTAGCATGCTTAGCCCCGGTACATTTTCGGCGCAGGGTCACTCGACTAGTGAGCTGTTACGCACTCTTTGAAGGGTGGCTGCTTCTGAGCCAACCTCCTAGTTGTCTGTGCATCCCCACATCCTTTTCCACTCAGCATGCATTTTGGGACCTTAACTGGCGGTCTGGGCTGTTTCCCTTTTGACCATGGACCTTATCACCCACGGTCTGACTGCCGGGCATATCTTATGGCATTCGGAGTTTGATTATACTCAGTACCCCGGGATGGGGCCATCGTACATTCAGTGCTCTACCTCCACATGACTAAGCCTCGACGCTAGCCCTAAAGCTATTTCGGGGAGAACCAGCTATATCCGTGTTCGATTGGAATTTCTCCCCTAGCCACAACTCATCCGCCAACTTTTCAACGGGGGTCGGTTCGGTCCTCCATTCAGTTTCACCTGAACTTCAACCTGGTCATGGCTAGATCACACGGTTTCGGGTCTATGTCATCGTACTCTCGCCCTATTAAGACTCGCTTTCGCTTCGGCTCCGCATCTCCTGCTTAACCTCGCACGATAACATAACTCGCCGGTTCATTCTACAAAAGGCACGCCATCACCCTTTAACGGGCTCTGACTTCTTGTAGGCATACGGTTTCAGGTTCTCTTTCACTCCGCTCCCGCGGTTCTTTTCACCTTTCCCTCACGGTACTGGTTCGCTATCGGTCACTTGTTTATATTTAGCCTTGACGGATGGTCCCGCCTGCTTCCGACAAGATTTCTCGTGTCTCGCCGTACTCAGGATCCCACTAGGCTTCACATCGTTTTCGGATACGGGACTTGCACCCCCTACGGTCGGCCTTTCAATGCCGTTCTCCTAACAATCCTCTTGCCATATCGTGGTCCTACAACCCCATCTCTAGAGATGGTTTGGGCTCCTTCCCTTTCGCTCGCCGCTACTCAGGAAATCACTTTTGTTTTCTTTTCCTCCGGGTACTTAGATGTTTCAGTTCTCCGGGTACCTCTCTCATGGACTATGGATTCATCCATGGATGCCATCCTATTACAGATGACGGGTTTCCCCATTCGGATATCGACGGATCTTTGTGTACGTACCACTCCCCGTCGCGTTTCGCCGTTTGTTGCGTCCTTCTTCAGTTTCAAGTGCCTAGGCATCCACCGTACGCCCTTACTTACTTAATCACTTCTTCGTGTTTTTGCTTTCGGTTTGCTTGAGTATTACTGTTTGTTTAACTTATACTCGTGAATATCTATTTTGTTTACAACTTTTACGTTATAGACCTTCTGTTATGTCTTTTCTGTTATTCAGTTTTCAAAGATCGACTTCTTGGAAGATTCTTTCGGTCTTCCAAAACCGAACAGGAAATATCTGCTTCTTTGTACTTTCTCCTTAGAAAGGAGGTGATCCATCCCCACGTTCCCGTAGGGATACCTTGTTACGACTTAACCCCAGTCATCGGTCCTACCTTCGACGGCTCACTCCTTGCGGTTATGCCACCGGCTTCGGGTATTACCAACTCCCATGGTTTGACGGGCGGTGTGTACAAGGCCCGAGAACGTATTCACCGCAGCATGCTGATCTGCGATTACTAGCGATTCCGACTTCATGAAGTCGAGTTGCAGACTTCAATCCGAACTGAGACGCCCTTTATGAGATTCGCTCCACCTCGCGGTGTCGCTGCTCTTTGTAGGCGCCATTGTAGTACGTGTGTAGCCCAGGCCATAAGGGGCATGATGATTTGACGTCATCCCCACCTTCCTCCGGTTTGTCACCGGCAGTCTCTCCTGAGTCCCCAACCTAATGCTGGTAACAGAAGACAAGGGTTGCGCTCGTTGCGGGACTTAACCCAACATCTCACGACACGAGCTGACGACAACCATGCACCACCTGTGTGATATATAGCTATCTTTCTATCTCTAGAACATTTATATCCATGTCAAGGCCTGGTAAGGTTCTTCGCGTTGCTTCGAATTAAACCACATACTCCACCGCTTGTGCGGGCCCCCGTCAATTCCTTTGAGTTTCACACTTGCGTGCATACTCCCCAGGCGGAGAACTTATTGCGTTAACTGCAGCACTGAATCTCTCCAACACTTAGTTCTCATCGTTTACGGCGTGGACTACTAGGGTATCTAATCCTATTTGCTCCCCACGCTTTCGTGCATCAGTGTCAGTTACAGACCAGGCGACCGCCTTCGCCACTGGTGTTCCTCCATATATCTACGCATTTTACCGCTACACATGGAATTCCATCGCCCTCTTCTGCACTCTAGCTCGACAGTTTCCAAAGCATACAACAGTTGAGCTGTTGCCTTTTACTTCAGACTTATCGTGCCACCTACGCACCCTTTACGCCCAATGATTCCGGATAACGCTTGCCACCTACGTATTACCGCGGCTGCTGGCACGTAGTTAGCCGTGGCTTTCTGGTAAGCTACCGTCACCCACATAGCATTTCCTCTATATGGCATTCTTCACTTACAACAGTGCTTTACGATCCGAAGACCTTCTTCACACACGCGGCATTGCTCGTTCAGGGTTCCCCCCATTGACGAAAATTCCCTACTGCTGCCTCCCGTAGGAGTTTGGGCCGTGTCTCAGTCCCAATGTGGCCGTTCACCCTCTCAGGTCGGCTACGCATCATCGCCTTGGTGGGCCGTTACCTCACCAACCAGCTAATGCGCCGCAGGTCCATCCATGTTCACACCCGAAGGTGCTTTAATATGAGGAAGATGCCTCCCTCATACCTATCCGGTTTTAGCTACCGTTTCCAGCAGTTATCCCGGGCACATGGGCAGGTTACCTACGTGTTACTCACCCGTTCGCCACTAAGTCTCTTTGGAAGCAAGCTTCCTAAAGACTTCGTTCGACTTGCATGTATTAGGCATGCCGCCAGCGTTCATCCTGAGCCAGGATCAAACTCTCCATTTGATTTAGCTCAAAACGTTTACTAACGTTTTTCTTATTTGTTTATCCGAGAATTTCTTCTCTTTTTCATTGAAATTGACGTTTCCTGTTCAGTTTTCAAAGACCGATTTGCACTTCGCTTTCGCTTAGCGCTCGTATATAATACAACACTTTATTTTCGATGTCAACGATAATTTTTAGTTTTTTCATTTTTTTATATTGCTGTTTTTATTTTACCTAATTCTTTCAAGTTTTTAATGCAAGATCAAGCATCCACCACCTGCATCACATACGTCATCTATATAATATCAGTTACGTTATTGCTGCGTTACAACAAGTCACCTATACTTATCCGTTCACAGTTTTACTACATTTTTGAAATCACTGCTTCTTCTCCAACTCCATACATGCCAAATATCGCTCATACAATGCATTAATTTCATGATGTTCAAAAGGCGAATTCCGCAATCGAATATCCACCATCAAACGATCCAGTCCTTTATGAATTGCACGATCCAACGCTTTGCTGTATGCCATTTCCCTTGCATGTTGTTCATATTCATCCTCATCTAACAACATCGTTTTTCCTGTTGGCGATACCTTCACATCCAAATCATAATCAATATTCTTAATTGCCTCACCATCATAAATACTAGGCGATGCTAGATTGCAATAATAATGAATGCCGGTTTTACGAATCATGCAAATGACATTATACCATTTATCTGGATAGAAAAAGCAGATTGCCGGTTCTCTGGTCACCCACTTACGACCGTCTGATTCACTTACCAAAGTACGATTCGTGACAGCAACGATACGTTTTTCATTTGCCTCAAGCACGTATCCCATTGCCCATGTCCGATGCAGACTGCCATCATGTTTATAACTTTGAATATATACATATTGATTTTCTTGTAATTCCATGTCTGCCTCCTAACGTTTTTTTATTATAGCAAAATATCATAAAAAATCATAGAATACATTTTCAATCTCTTCCCATACTAGAAATGAAAGGAGAAGCATGAGCAATGTTTCATGCGTGTGATGCTATGTTAACACCTAAAGATGTCTTATATTTAGAAGACCTGCTGGATCAGACCTTTGTCTTAAACAAAAGAATTACCAATGATGTCACAATGATTCAAAATGAAGAAGTGAAAACCTGCTTTGAGGAGGTCAATACGAATCTTGCTAAACATTATCATACAATGGTAGAACTTTTGCAAAAGGAGGTAAAAGAATGAGTGGATCAACTAATAATTACAGCGATAAAGAGATTGCGACCAACCTGTTAGTAACCTTGAAACATATGAAGAGTGAATACAACACTTTTTCACAGGAAGCAAGTAATGAAGAACTTTTTAAAGAAGTAGATACGCTATATCAAGATCTTTCTGCTCAACAGCGCAAGGTTTATGAAATGATGAAAGAACAAGGCTGGTATAAGATGACCTCAGATTCTGAGAAGAACATCTCAAAAGCCTATACAAAATTTAGTAAAATGGAAGATGAGCTCTGTGAATAGAGCTTATCTTTTTTCTATGCCCCATTTTCTGGGGGCCTCTATAGATAAGAAGTATGAATAAAGATACAAACATATACTTTTTTATGATGAAGATAAAATCCAATGATACAGCCATTTATTAAGCAGTATTACGCACTTATCCTGAGTTATCTTTTTAGCTATCCATCATCTTGCACAGAACATGCTTTTTTCATTTCCGCTTTATGAAAAATGTGATACGATACTGTCATGGAGGTAGTATAATGATGAACAATGAATATGAAACCTTATTAACGAGTCTGCGTGGCTTATTAATGGATGAACATGATGAAATTGCCAATATGGCAAATGCAGCTGCTTTATTATATCAATACTTACCCGATATTAGCTGGGCTGGATTTTATTTATATAAACATGATGAATTGGTACTTGGCCCTTTTCAGGGGAAAGTCGCCTGCATGCATATCCCAATGGGAAAAGGAGTATGTGGAACTGCAGCTGTAAAACGCAAGATTCTGCGTGTAGATGATGTTCATCAATTTAGCGGCCATATCGCCTGTGACAGTGCAAGTAATTCTGAAATAGTAATCCCCTTAGTAAAAGAAAACACCCTACTGGGTGTTTTGGATATTGACTCTTATTCACCTTCTCGCTTCACGCAGGAAGATGAAGACATGCTTAATCAATTTTCTAACATACTTATTTCATCATTATGAATATGAAAATAGGAGCTTGCTAAGGTGACAGCTTCTCTGCTAGAGAAGAAACGACACTTTGCCGTACCTATGTAAGTCGTTCTTACGACACTCTTGTCTTCCATGATTTCACCGATTTCTCCCATGTCCTGTTTCGTGAAATCAAGTTCTAGCATATCTTTCCACTGTACACGTGAATTATTTTCAATCGGAGCACTGATAAGTTTAATAGGAAGCTGTTCTCCATGATAGCGGGCTAATTGAAACATGACACAGTCATTGTAATCACAGCCCAAAAGTACGACATAACCATTAAATTCAGATACTTTACCTAATGGTGAATCCTGATTTAAACCAAAGTGCAAAGGATGCTTATCACATAATATTTTGGCATATTTTCCCCAAGCCGCAAAGCTATATAATGGATGATATGAACGAACTACGCCTTCATTGCGTAAAAACTGATAAATGAGCGCATCTGCTTTTTCGGGTGCGCTTAATTTTTTATCAAAGGGCAAGGCATGCTGACGCACATCCTCCCAATACATACGGGCAATGTGTTTCTTTTGGCAGGCTGGATCAGCCATCTGTGGTGTAAAAGTCGGCATAACGATAGTCCCTTCATAGCCAACTGTTTCCATCAATGCCTCAATCAGCATCTGTTCACCACCTATGAGATAACCTAATTTTTTCATATCCGCCTGGACCAAAATCACCATACCACGTTGTATACCCAAAGATTCTAATTGCGCACAAATATCTTCTTTGGTAGATACAACCGTTTCCGGTTCTTCATCTAATGTAATATATGTAAATTTTTCAGCCATGCTATCAGATCCTTCTTTTCTAAATATCCTTCTTTCCTGTTTTCGGCCTGCAACGTCCCCTGATAAAAATAATAGGTTGTTGGTAACTGGCGCAAAACACCGGTCGTAACTTTTAATTCATCTAACATCTTCTTTACATCTGCATCCTTTTCCTTTAGGTTTATATGCAGATAATACACTTCAAACGGCTGTTGTTTTTCTATTTCCTCTATGACCTTTTGATATTCATCACAGGAGTAACAGTCATCGCTTATCACATATAATAGAAATGAATTCTGTCTTTCGTCACTTAATTTCTCAAGAACCTCCGCTGCACTCACTTCGATAGGCCCTTTTTTTGATGATGGTGAGCAAGCAGCTAACAGACATACAATCAGCATGACGAATATTACTTTTTTCATATTCCTGCCCCCTTTTGATGATGCTGTTTTTATTTTAGCACAGAATTCGCCAGTTCTACGCATTTAATCTAAAAAAATGATATTTCGCAATAAATCTTATCCTAGAACGATGGTTACAGCTATTTGCTTATGACGGGGGTTCGTGCTGACATAGCAGCGCCATATAATTCATACTTTCTTAATCAACCACATAAAAAAACACGTTGATTACAGCATGCCTCCCAACAAAAATAGACCAAACACGCCCTAAAACCCATCTGGACCACAAAAATTCCCCTCATCTTTCATAAATAAGCATAAAAAAACTCTCATTTTCATGAGAGTACGTAGTTATTAATGGAGCAGATGAGGGGAATTGAACCCCCGTATCAGCCTTGGCAAGGCTGTGTTCTACCATTGAACTACATCTGCAAAAATGGCGGTCCAGATGGGACTCGAACCCACGATCTCCTCCGTGACAGGGAGGCATGTTAACCACTACACCACTGGACCTTGTATATTTAACTGACAGCTTTGTTACCGCCAGTGCCCGTATATAATACCATCTGATTTTTTTTCTGTCAACAGCTTTTTTAAATTTTTTTAATTTTTTTAATGTTTTATATATCATGTGAAAATTCCCCTCTTCATCATCATCGTCATACCTTCCATCTTCATCAACAGTGCCGTTTTCATATCATAAGGGAGTGCCTTCACACTCCCTATAATGCCAGACTTACACGTATTGCTTTATTTATTTTTTCAATTGTTTTATCATCTAATGTACAAATCCACTGCCCCAATCGTTTCTTATCTATCGTCCGCAGCTGTTCACATAAGATCATGGACACATAGCTTAATGAATCATCACTGAAAATCACATGTGTAGGAATTGGCGGTTTTGACATCTTTTTTGAAATCGGCGCAATGATGATTGTTTTAGAATAACGATTTCCCTTATCGTTCTGCACGACCACTACCGGCCGTACCCCACCTTGTTCACTGCCAATGACAGGTGACAGATCTGCATAATATACATCTCCCCGTTTGATCATTATTTCATCACAGCCACCTGCATGCTGTTGATAACCTCCATCATTTCTTCCGGACCCAACTCATCGGAGAATACGGAGAACTCTACACCATCATATACCACACTCATATGATTTCCATCATAAAATCCCACAACATCCATTGCATCAATCATCTCTCCCGGCATGATGACCGTTTGTGTATCTTTAGGCACCTCTTTTTTGGTTTCGACAACGGTAAAATTTTTATCACCATGATACTCTAAAACATGTTTCACTTCCCCATTAACCTTCATCTGATTGGCACTTTTCAGTTCCGATGAAAATACCTGTACCGGATATAGTGGTAAATCCTGTTCACTGATGACGCTGGCACTCGCCTTCTTTTCTATAACGGCAGGTGCTTTGAAATAATCCTTTTTGATCTTGGCATCATATTCACATTTCGTAAAGACAATTTTTAATTCAGAGGTATTATCTTTATTATAAATTTGAAGCCACTTAAGTTTGGCATTTTTATCAAACATGATATCCTCATGATCAAAGTTTTTATTATTGGGATAGCTAACCTTAGCACTTACCAGTGTTCCATCCTTCTGCTTTTTTATTGTGGCATTTTCTTGTTTGACGATGTCCGCTATTGATTGCAATAAGTATGGCTTTGGTGAATTCATCGGCCAATCACCTTCAAATTTAAACACTTGATTTAAGCTTGGGGTCACAACGAAGACGCCTGCGTCGTTGCGTAGTATGATTTGTTCCTGATTCAGTTCCTTATCTGTTAAAGAAACCTTAAAATAATCTTTTTCACCTTTCTCATAGCCAACTTCCAACGCATAGGCTTTCACATCCTCACCTTTTGTGATTTCCATATTTCCTTGTAAGATGTAAGAGTCCATATCCTTCATGGTCTGCGCAAATTCATCACTGAAGGATTTTGGTTTCATGGTAAAGATGAGTGCGACTGCTAGTATCGCAATACCGATACCAGCGATGATTTTTGTTTTCATGCTGCATCTGCTCCCTTCCTGCTCATCCTAATTTATGCGTCGCATAGGAATTTCATTCATATTTCCTTTGGCTTTTCATAGAGTAGAAACAGGTGATCAACATGAAAAAATACCAGAAACTAGTTCTGGCCCTTTCTATTTTTATTTGTCTTCAATACGCGTTTTCCGTTTTATTTCATCTGCATACCTTTACCGATATCCTCTCGTATAGTCCCTGGATAGAGAGTTTGTATGCCTTTCTTGCCGGCTTATGTGGCTTTCTTAATATCCTTTTGTTTCGCCGCGAAGATTGATCGTTATATTATCCTCATTTGCATGTGCGATAAATTTAGGTTTTTAAATACTGTTTTATGTTCATAATGTTATCACAAGAAGATCAATTTTTATTCATCTTTTTGTTTTCTCCATATGCTACAAGGTATATCAAAACCTGCTATTACCATTGTTTTATATTTATGTGTTGAAATCAAACTCTTCATGCGATTGTTCGTCTTTTAACGTCTTTCGCATTTGTACATGTGGGACATGTTCATCCATATGGATTTCTCCATCTACCTGATAATTAAGTCTTTCATAAAAACCTAGCATACGACATTGCGCATCCAGCACAAAGGCTTTTGCTTTGTGTTTTTTGCCATACGCTTCACAGCTTTCGACAAGTACCTTGCCAAATCCTTGTTTACGATATGGCTTGCGTAAGGCTATCCGCCCGATACGCATAACATCTTTTTCTATATCCGCATACATCCGTGCACAGCCTGCTAAGACTTTATCTAGATATAAAGTCACATGAATGGCATGATTGTCAATTTCATCAAATTCCATCATGAACCCTTGTTCTTCTACAAATACTTCTTGACGAACGATTTTAGCATCCGCGAAGTTATGCTCATATACTACTTGAATTTCCATGTGTTTTTCCTTTCTTTTTCACTGTTTAGCCTTTTTATTATCTCTTTTATCTCTTTGAATTTTATCTCCTTGATTTTAATATTCCATAATCAAATCAAAAAACAACCATACCACCATCACATATGTAATGCATTATATCGGAAAGACTTGCTAGGATTATTTGATAATCTAGAGAATATGATACCATAGAATGGTTCTATCTTAAACATAAAAGAAGAAAGAAACATATCGAAAACGATAACATATAAACTTTATAAAAAAACTATTGAACAAATTTCATTACCATCACTGATAATACTTATCATTCATTAAGCAATCAAAACCCACAAAGACTTTTTCAATTAGATAGAGGTCATGGCTGGCATACTTGTAGCCATTAAAATTATGCAAAAACAAATGGAAGTTAAGCTAAAACTAAGAATTTTCTATTTATTATCAACGATTTCTCAAGTGATTGATAGATTCTTCTTTTTACTTATGGTTTTATTAATATATATCGTTTTCCATTAAAGTTTTTGATATGAAAGAGGAAACACGATAATCCACAGGAAAGAGAATTTATTATAAATTCGATATACAATCGCATAGGAGGAAACAAGTTTTCGACTTCTTATCACCGTATGTAAGAAACTGCATACGACGGTGCATAGTATATAAAATATGCTTTAATTGGAACTAACCTGCAGGATTAACTTAATGTTTATTAACTACCTTTGCATATTCAGATACTGTGAAACAGATTTGTTTAATAAGCAAATCTGTTTTTTATGTGTGGCGGGCATGCCACATATCTAGGGTGAAAATCCCTCGGGGCGTAGTTATCGACGAACCCAAGAGCGACTTGCAAGTTTCATATCGTGAGGTATGGGAGAGAGGAAGCAATAGCGAAATCGTGGCTTAACGGACAGGAAGTCTGAACATTAAATTCAGACGGCTGATAATAAGGCGGCATTAGCGGATGAGATGGCATGAAGCATCAAAGTCCAAAAGATAACCGTAACCTAATGGCGTAAATCAGATAAGTAAACGAGGAAAGATATGTGACTTACCCCGCGAGGTCTCATTGACTCAGTAGGCGAGACGTAGAACGACGGGCAGTCGAGGAGTAGTAACAACGAACAATGAGAAGTCAGCAGAGGTCATATTAGGTAGAGATACTGAAGGACCGAACGTTTTAATCGCACGAGCAAAATGTATGTTTCTTACAATAATCAGACAAGGATATGAGTGAAAACGTAAATGAGCAAATATCCAAAACACGTATGATGATTTGTAAGAAAGCGGAAAGGAAAGGAGTGCACAAAGTATGTCAGAACTATTAGAAAAGATACTGAACAGAGAAAATATGAACAAAGCCTATAAACGTGTAAAAGCGAATAAAGGAACAAGCGGAATTGATGAAATAACGATTGAGGACGCCTATGTTTATATAAAAGAAAACTGGGAAAGTATCAGAGCAGAAATCACAGAAAGGAAGTACAAACCACAGCCAGTAAAGCGAGTTGAAATACCAAAACCGAATGGAGGAACTAGAAATCTGGGGATACCAACGGTAATGGATAGAATCATCCAGCAGGCAATGGTACAAGTATTAAGCCCAATATGTGAAACGTTCTTTTCGGATTATAGTTATGGATTCAGACCAAATCGGAGTTGTGAGCAGGCCATAAATAAATTATTGGAATATATCAATGATGGATATGAATGGATAGTAGACATTGACTTAGAGAAATTCTTTGACAACGTGCCACAGGATAAATTGATGAGTTATGTACACATCATCATAAATGATGGAGATACAGAGTCGCTCATACGAAAATATCTTAAAGCAGGTATCATGATAAACGGAAAATATGAAAAGAGTGAAAAGGGAACACCACAAGGTGGAAACCTATCGCCATTATTAAGTAATATTATCCTAAATGAATTAGACAAAGAATTAGAAAGCAGAGGGTTACACTTTACCAGATACGCAGACGACTGCGTGATAGCGGTAAAAAGTAGAGCCAGTGCGAACAGAGTGATGCATACAATCACAAAGTGGATTGAACACAAATTGGGACTGAAAGTGAATGCGACAAAGACGCATATCACAAGACCTAACAAATTAAAATATCTAGGCTTTGGATTTTATTATGATACAAAAGATAAGAAATATTGTGCAAGACCACACGCAAGTTCCATACAACGATTTAAGAGGAAACTGAAACAGCTAACAATCAGAAAGAACACAATGGCTTTAAATGAAAGGATAAGACAACTGAACCAAGTAATACGAGGATGGATAAACTACTATTCCATATGTAATATGAAAACACATATGACAAGGATAGATGAACATCTTCGTACAAGACTGCGAGTAATCATATGGAAACAGTGGAAAGTACCCAGCAAGCGACAGTGGGGATTACAAAAACTTGGGATTAGAAAAGATAGAGCAAGACAGACATCGTATATGGGAGACCATTATCAATGGGTCGTAACCAAAACATGTGTGGTAAGAGCAATATCAAAAGAAAAACTAGCCCAAAAAGGACTAGTCAGTTGTTTAGATTACTATATAGAGAGACACGCTTTGAAATTAAAACGAACCGCCGTATACGGAACCGTACGTACGGTGGTGTGAGAGGGTGATTTATTTCACCCTACTCGATTGCTCAATCAGTATCCTTCCATAATAAAATAGGGATATGTATTCCTTCTTCTTCTTATATCGTTTATAATAAAAGTAAGAAAAAGTAAAGGAGGCAGCACTATGTTTTATGATGATGTAATGGAGGCTAAATCTTATATACAATTGCATATAAACAAGGCTCCTGAAGTAGGGATGATCTTAGGCAGTGGTTTAGGTCAGTTAAGTGAACAAATCGAACATCCTATCACTCTACCTTATGACAGCATTCCTCACTTTCCTATTTCACGTGTAGCGGGACATGAAGGTAATCTTATCATCGGAGAAATGCATGGCAAAAGCGTGATGGTGATGCAGGGAAGATTTCATTATTTTGAAGGCTATGATATGAAGGAAATTACCTTTCCGGTGTTTGTGATGAAAATGTTAGGGGTACATGATCTTATTATTACCAATGCTTGTGGCGGTATCAATCGCACGTTTCAGCAGGGAGATTTAATGCTGATTGATGATTTTATCAATGGCGTTTCTGTGAATTCGTTAATTGGTGTAAATGATGAACGCTTTGGTCCACGCTTTCCAGATATGTCTGAACCATATAGTTCAGATTTAAGAAATTTGGCAAAGACAATAGCTGATCGTTTAATGATACCTTATCATAGTGGTGTATATACGATGTGGCAAGGTCCTTATTATGAAACAGCGGCAGAAATACGCATGTTTGAGCGTGCCGGCAGCGATGCCATAGGCATGTCTACTGTTCCCGAAACCATAGCGGCTAATTACTTAGGTATGCGAGTCTTAGGCATTTCCTGCATAACCAATATGGCAACCGGTATCTGTAAAGAAAAACATTCCCATGAAGAAGTTTTAAAAGTTGCGGAAACGGCAAGCAGCCGTTTATGTGCATGGATTCAAAATATTTTGCAGGAAATGTGATATGAGGGGAATCTGGGAACATAATGGCATTGGTGGCATTTTATGGAGTGAAGATTATCCGGGAGCAAGTGGTAGAGGAAAGACGTTACAAGAAGCAAAGGGTAAACTGTTGCATGATATTCAGCGATATCAAAAATGGTGTGCGCTAGATAAGACCTGCCCAAAAGCTAATGAAGATATCGTCATAGTTCAGGAAAAGGACAGTACCTTACAAGTGCAGGATGCAGATAGTGATGTGCTATTTGATAGTGAACGAAACAGCCTACATATCGAAGAATATCTTATATTGAAACAGCGTTGCATACAATCAGCGCATGATTTTCTTACCTTATATCAAAGCATACCTAAGAAATTATACACTGATCTATTTCCCCGTAAGACTTTTTATGGGAAGATTCCTACAACAGCACAAGCAATGTATGAACATACCAATAATGTCACGTCTTATTATATGGGAGAAATAAAGGTATCACTGCAAAACCTGACAAACATATATGAGAATCGTTTACAGGCTTTTGCATTATTAGAGAAACAAGAGCATTTTTTAGATAATAAGATTTATATAGGAAATTATGATGAAGCATGGACACTGGCAAAGGTCATGCGTCGTTTTATCTGGCACGATACGATTCATGCAAAGGCGATGTATCGTATGGCGATGCGCAAATGGGATAGGAAGATAATCCGTAATCCTTATCAATTCTAAAAAAGGTACAGAGAGCTGATGATGAAATGATCATCAGTAACCTGTACTTTTTTCATAATGATAGTCAAGGTGAAGGCAAGAACGACATATGCTTAATAATATTCATTAAGCAGTTGCGTAAGATGGCGATGAAGCTCAAGCAGCTATTATTTATGATACCAACTATAGTATTCTTCATCCTTTTCACTTGCGATTTCTTCTATCATTTCTTCTTCATAAATATAGAAGGTCTGATTGCCATATAATGCCAGAAAGTCTTCCATTGAAAGCATAAAACGGGAATATTCATTTTGTATGCGAACACCATCTTTATGCTGGATAGCATACACCATCCCCTTTTTATCTGTCGTACAAACGATGGCATGTGCCTTTAAACAATCTTTTAATTGTTGTATTGAATTAATTTTTTCCATAGGAATACCTCACTGTCCATTATTGTATCGTAAAAATGTGAAAGAAGCCAAGTCTTTCATAAAAATAAATCAAAAACCTCATTGTTTTGGCAATGAGGTCTATTGTTTATGCAATCTTTTCAAACATTTCTTTAGGAACCGTACAAATCGGACACTTGTAGTCATCGCTTTCTTTTGTGATATCACCTTCATAGATGTAACCACAAATCGTGCAGCGATATTTTACATCCGTACTTGTTTCTTCTGCAGGTGCTTGTGTAGCTGGCTCCTTAACTAATTCAAACATTTCTTTAGGAACCGTACAAATCGGACACTTGTAGTCGTCACTTTCCTTTGTGATATCACCTTCATAGATGTAGCCACAGATCGTACAGCGATATTTCACATCAGAAGATGTAGGTGTTCCTGCTACAGTTGAATCAGCTTCAAATGCCTTTGCGTAAACAGCGGGATCTTCACCTAAATCTTTGCGTTCATGATAGGTCGTATGCAATAAAGCTTCGGCCAAAGTACTTAAAGGTGTGCCATAGAATTCTTCATAGACAGCTTTGATATGTGGATTATCATGGGAATTACGCAAGCTCATAGAAGCATCTTTATCATATAATGAAGCAATGCGTTTTTTACGGATATCCTGCATATCTTCACCGATATGCTTTGGCTGTCCGCCTCCGCCGATGCAACCACCAGGACATGTCATAACTTCCACAAAGTCATAATGTGTTTTGGTTTCTTCCATATGCGCAATAAATTTACGGGCATTATCTGTACCATGCACAACAGCAACGCGTACAGGAATATCGGCAATCGTTACACTGGCTTCACGTACACCGGCAAGCCCGCGTATCGCTTCAAGCTTCAATAAATCATCACCAGGCTGTTCATTTGTAAGAAAATAATAGGCACTTCTTACAGCAGCTTCCATAACACCACCGGTATTGCCAAAGATGACACCGGCACCACTACCTCTAGGCATGAGGCTATCATAGTCACTTTCCCCAACACTAGTTAGATCTAAATTTTCTGCACGCAGCCAATTCGCTAACTCTTTTGTGGTAACTACCTTATCACAGTCACGATACCCTTGGGTATGATGATAGTTTGCGGCATCATGAAATTCTTCTCTGGTAATTTCAAATTTCTTTGCGGTACATGGGGTAATGGCTACTATATAAATATCTTCAGGAGCGATTCCTTCTTTCTTCGCAAACCATGTTTTAATGGTCGGCGCAAACATACTGATTGGAGATTTGCTAGATGAAATATTTGGTAATAGCTGTGGATAATAGGTTTCAACGAATTTTATCCATGCCGGGCAGCAGCTGGTAAATTGCGGTAATGGTTTCTTGTTTTGAATGCGATCAATCAGTTCACTGGCTTCTTCCATAATGGTCAAATCTGCCGCAAACGTTGTATCGAATACATAATTCACACCAACACTGCGAAGAGCTGCAACCATTTGTTTCTCTACATAGCTTCCGGCTTCCATGCCAAATTCTTCACCTAAGCCAACGCGCACACTTGGCGACGTGATTGCCACCACTTTTTTCTTGCCGCTTTTAATGACATCCGCTACTTCCATCCAATCCTGACGCTCAACCAAAGCACCTGTTGGACAAACATTTACACATTGTCCACAATGAATACAAATGGCGGTATCCTCTGTTTTTAATAAATCATAATGATGACCGACAGATATTTCTTTCTTACAAACTTCTTTACATTGTCCGCAACGAATACATAAGCTCTCAATTCGTCGTATTGCCGGATTATCATTTTCAACTGGTACTCGTATATCTATACTTACATGTTTGCTCATAAACTTTCCTCCATATTTAAGAATGATTCTTAATATATTCATATCATACCTTTATTTCCAGTATCTGTCAATATACTTCTCAATGAATCTTATTTTTTCTAACATGGGCTTTTTTTTAATGCTTCAAAAACCATTGTCACACGATTTTTATGCAATTTTAAAATTTTACATAGTAAGAAAAGAATCCTAGAGAATGCGAAATGATTTAAGGTCTGCAGAAACTTTCCTTCCGTGTGTAAAATTTATTGAAACTAGATGAAAGAATGAAGAAAAAAGGGTATAATGATAAGGCAGTAATGATTTATGAGGAGAGTGATGATGTGACGGAAATAGAAAAAGCAATAGGGGTTTTTGATTCCGGACTTGGCGGCATCAGCGTATTAAGAGAATTACGCAGATGGATGCCAAAAGAACGATATCTCTACTTTGGCGATTCTGCCTTTGCGCCATATGGAGAAAAAGCGCGTACAGACATCACACAGCGCTGCATACAGATATGTGATGAATTGGTAAATAGAGGTGTAAAAGCGATTGTGATTGCTTGTAATACCGCAACGAGTGCTTGTGTAGAAGAACTGCGCAAGCGTTATCCGCACTTACCAATCGTTGGTATGGAACCAGCCTTAAAACCTGCTGTTGAAGGAAAGCAGGCTCAACAGGTCATCGTTATGGCAACACGCTTCACCTTGAAAGAGAAAAAATTTGAGTTACTGATGTCACGCTATCAGAAAGAGCATTGTATCTATAAATTACCAACTCCTAAGTTAGTAGAATTAGTTGAACAAGATAAGTTGGAAGATCATGCTCTTGTGGAAGCTACGCTAAGGGAATACTTTGCCCCTTATGATCTATCAGGTATAGATAGTATCGTATTAGGCTGTACACATTTTGTGTTCTTCCGTGAACAGATACGTCATATCGTAGGAAATCAAATAGCTCTTGTGGATGGCAATGCCGGCACCAGCCGCCATGTCTTAGAATTGCTAGAGAAGCATGGAACTTGTCAAACAGAGGATGGTCATCATGATATTACGATATTAAATTCATCCCCGGATCCTGCTTACATAGCATTGAGTAAAAAGCTGTTGAACATAGAAAGTTTTTAAGTTGAAATCAAAAGGCAAACAGTTATATAATGTCATACAGAATGGAGGAAATGAAAATGAGAGAAATTGCATGGAACAAATATGATGAGCAAAAGATGAAAGAAGTCATGGACTTCTCTGAAGGCTATAAGAAATTTATCTCGGAATGTAAAACAGAAAGAGAATGTGTTACAGAAAGTATAAAAATTGCGGAAGCACACGGGTATCGTAATCTGGAAGATGTCATTCGCAATCAGGAAACTTTAAAGCCAGGTGATAAGGTGTATGCGAATAATATGGGGAAGACCATTGCCTTATTTTTGATTGGTAAAGAACCTTTAGAAAAAGGAATGAAAATTCTTGGTGCACATATTGACAGCCCACGTCTGGATTTAAAACAGAATCCTTTATATGAAGATAAAGATCTGGCAATGCTGGAAACCCATTATTATGGTGGTATCAAAAAATATCAGTGGGTTACATTGCCACTTGCGATGCATGGTGTCATCGTTCGTAAAGATGGCAGCAGTGTGCAGGTGAACATTGGTGAAAATGAAAATGATCCGGTTGTCGGTATCAGTGATTTATTAGTTCATTTGTCAAGTGATCAGCTAGGTAAAAAAGGTAGTGTGGTTATTGAGGGTGAAGACTTAAATATCACGGTAGGCAGCATTCCTCTTAAGGATGAAGAAAAAGACGCAGTGAAGATGAATGTCTTAAAGCTGTTGAAAGAAACCTATCAGATCGAAGAAGATGACTTTGTATCTGCGGAAATCGAAGTTGTACCTGCCGGCAAGGCAAGAGATTATGGATTGGATCGCAGTATGGTAATGGGATATGGTCATGATGATCGCATCTGTGCATACACATCTTTAATGGCTTTATTAGAGATGCAAGAAATTGATCGTAGCGCTGTTTGTTTATTAGTGGATAAAGAAGAAGTTGGAAGTATCGGGGCAACCGGTATGGAATCAAAATTCTTTGAAAATATGGTGGCAGAAGTCATGAATTGTTTGGGAGATTACAGCGAATTAAAAGTACGTCGCGCATTAGCTAATTCTCGCATGCTGAGCAGTGATGTAAGTGCAGCCTTTGATCCTAACTATGCATCTGTTATGGAACCTAAAAATTCCGCATACATGGGAAAAGGTATTGTCTTTAATAAATACACCGGCTCACGTGGAAAAGGTGGCTGTAATGATGCAAATGCAGAATATATCGCAGCTTTAAGAAATATCATGGAAAAAGAAAACGTATCTTATCAGACAGCTGAGCTTGGTAAAGTTGATCAGGGCGGCGGAGGAACGATCGCCTATATTCTGGCACAATATGATATGGAAGTCATTGACTGTGGTGTCGCATTGCATAATATGCATGCACCATGGGAAATCGCCTCAAAAGCAGATATCTATGAAACAACAAGAGGATATGTAGCTTTCTTAAAACATGCATAAGGTATAAGATGGATGGTATGAAACATGTGCCATCTTTTCTTTATGCGATATAGTTGAAAAGCATATCCCAATACGCAATTACGATGATTACTGTGTAAAAGATTAGCAGAGAATGCAAAATCATAGCAGGTATATGGAAAGAAAGAGGTGAGATATTTATAATGCTAGTGAAAGATGAGGTATGAAAATATGAAATTTAAAAAAGTTATTAACTTTAGTATGGCTTTATTGATGCTTTTCAGCAGTATGCAGGTAGTTTATGGTAAAGAATCAAGTTCTTTAGATGAAGAAATCAAAGAAAAGGCTATAAAAGATAAGAAAGTTTTAAATCCTAAAACATATGAAAACATAGTGAAGCAATCGTCCGATATTGAAGAAATTAATGCAAAACTTGATAAATATGTTGTTAAAGAAGAAGTTATATATGAAAATTCAAAGAGTAGAACAAGTAATGGAAAAAAACGTATTACTAAAAAATATTTATATAGTTATGATAATAATCTTCAATCAAAAAGTAAGATTGGTTCGTTAAATACTTTAGCTAATATTGTTTTAAGTTTTGCTAGTTTGGTTCCAAGTACCATGCAATTTAAAATTTCGTTACTGGCAATAGCAACTACTATTTTAGGTATACCAAAAGGTGAGGTCACAACCACGAAATCTGTTAGTGGTAAAACAAAATATGATACTATATTAACAATTAAGACAGGTGAGATTTATGAAAATGGATGGATAGGTAAAGCACAATCTAGAGAAAAAAAGTATTCAAGCTATATATTAGCTAGTGGTTATAATAAAAAAGGTAAACATTTTTCTAAAACTTGTGAGTTAGGCACAATGAAAAAACAAACAGGTAAGTATTTCTCAGATAGTAGTTTATTAGCGAGAGTTAGGTATGGAATGCAACCAACAGAAATTTGGGATGAACATACTGGAAAAACTACGTATTATAAAAAAACGGTAAAGAATTGTAAAATTAAGTGATGCTTTCTATGATGTTATATAAAAATATAGTATAATATAAACGGTGGTGAAAATTATGATAAAGGAAAAAAAGAACCTTATTATCTTTATAAGTATTCTTTTGATAGGTATATTCATGCTTTTTGTAATAATGCAAAAAAAGGAAACAGCTGTTTGTGAAAACGGTATGATGACAAATGTGAACAGTAAAGATATCCAAAAAAACTATGGTGTAGATGTAGCTTTTATCGAAGATGCAGTAGCTGACATAGCTGATTCTGTAAGCAATGGACAATTTGAAATATCCTTTACAAAAAAGGATTGTTCATCAGATGCATGGGCAGCACTTAGTGGCACATACTCTTTTTACGTCAATGAAAAACATGCTTTATTACATTTGATTGTGAATAAAGTGAATGAGCGTCATGGATACGAATTAGAACAACTGACTTCGGCAAAAACGGTACAGCTAGGAAAGATTGAGGCAAAGTTACAAACCGAAAATACGCTAGGCATTTTGCAATTTCAAAAGGATGGCTATGCATTTCAAATTATCTTACCAAAGGATATCATGCATCGCTTTATCGCAACAGTGAAATAATGCAACAGTAAAAAGGTGGGGCATGGGTTATGAAAAATTATAAAATTGTTGTATGTGATGATAGCAAAGATATGCGTGATATGATATACAAGAAATTAAAAAGCCTTGATAACATAAATTTTGATGTTGTTTTAGCTGATGATAGAACGATTGATCTATCACAAGAATATGATGCGTATCTGTTGGATATCGAAATGCCACATACGGATGGCTTTGCGCTAGCTACGAAAATTCATTCATTATATAAGAATGCTTTGATATTATTTTTAACTAGCCATACGGAGTTATCAATGGTTGGTTATGAATATCAAGTATTCCGTTTTATAGGAAAAAATGATTTGGATTCTGTGTTTGAAACTTATATGAAAGATGTGAAAGAGGAGCTGGATCGCAGAAATCGTTATCTTATTGCAAAGGATGAGGAAGGCAATGAGATGGTGGTTTACTTGCGAGAAATTATTTGTATATATTCAGAAGGAAATTATTTGAATTATGCAACGTCCAAGCAGATATATCGTAATAGAGAAAAGTTAAAAAATTTTAAAGGGGATGTTTTCATACAGGCATCTAATGGGATGCTTGTGAATTTCTGTCATATAAATAAGATTGAAAAATCGCATGTTTTATTAAGTAATCAAAATAAAGTGAAATTAGGAAGAACATATAAGAAAGATTTTCTTACCAAAGTTATGCAATGTCGTATTGCGTCTATTTAAAGGAAAAAGATTTTTTGCCTTTTTTCTATAGGCTAAAATGATACAGGTGATACAATAGGTCATCTGTAATCGTAAGGGACATAACTAGGGGAGAAACGATAAAGAATGAAAAAAGTGCAAGAAATCCAAAAGGAAGACGAGCACTTTTTTTGGTAATTACCTTGATTATAAACTAACACATCCAAGCACCCCAGCAATCATTTTTGCACAAAAAAAGTCGCATCTGCGACTTCATTTTTTATATGGCTGGGGTACTTGGATTCGAACCAAGGAAATGCCAGATTCAGAGTCTGGTGCCTTACCGCTTGGCTATACCCCAATTTCGGCAACACCGATATTCTAATAAAAAACCATGCATTTGTCAACAACAAATTTCATTATTTTAAGGAAACTTTCGAAAAAGTTTGGAAATGGATAAAAAATTCATTGCCAATGCCATTTCTTTATTATATTATTAGTATGCTGATTGAAAGGGTGACAATACATATATGAGTAAAATTAGAACGAGATTTGCACCAAGCCCTACCGGTTATATGCATATCGGTAACCTGAGAACTGCTTTATTTGAATATTTGATCGCAAAGCATGAAGATGGTGACTTCATTCTTCGTATTGAAGATACCGACCAAGAACGTTTAGTAGAGGGTGCCGTAGATATTATTTACGATACATTAAAAGAGGTCGGTTTAACCCATGATGAAGGGCCAGATGTTGGTGGTGATTTTGGACCATACGTTCAATCTGAACGCTTGCCTATGTATAAAAAATATGCCGATGAATTGGTTGATCTTGGTGGTGCACATTATTGCTTCTGCGGTGAAGAAGAGATTGAAAAACAGCGCAAAGAAGCCGAAAGCCTTGGTATCTCTTTTAAATATGATGATCCATGTAAACACATCTCTGTTGAAGAGGCAAGAGAACGTATCGCAAATGGCGAGAAATATGTCGTACGTCAGACCATCAAGCATAGTGGCGAAACCTATTTTGATGATGAAGTATATGGACGTATCGAAGTGGATAACAGTATCTTAGATGAAAGTGTACTGCTAAAATCTGATGGGTATCCTACATATAACTTTGCGAATATCATTGATGACCACCAAATGGGAATCACCCATGTCGTACGTGGAAACGAATACTTGTCTTCCACACCAAAATACAATCTGATTTATCAGTCTTATGGATGGGACATTCCAACATATGTACATGTTCCACCGGTTATGAAGGATGAACAGCATAAGTTGAGCAAACGTAATGGGGATGCCAGTTTCCAGGATCTAGTCAAGAAAGGCTATCTTCCACAGGCTATTTTAAACTACATCGCATTATTAGGATGGTCTCCGGAAACAGAACAGGAAATTTATACGTTAGAAGAATTAATTAAAGTATTTGACATTAAACGTATTTCTAAATCACCAGCCATCTTTGATATTGATAAACTGACTTGGATGAATGGTATGTATTTACGTGAGATGAGCGTTGAAGAATTCTATGAACTGGCAAAACCATATATTGAACAAAGCGTTCATCGCCCTGTGGATATGATGGCTGTAGCGCGCATTTTGCAGCCACGTACTGATGTTTTATCCACGATACCGGAAAGTATTGACTTTATTGATGAATTGCCGGAATATGATATTGCCATGTATGTTCATAAGAAGATGAAGACAACGTATGAAATTGCCTTAAAGGCGCTAAAAGCTGCGAAAGAGGTTTTATCAGAGCTGAACGACTGGTCAAATGAAGAAACCCTTCATGAATTACTGTTAGCATTGCCGAAACAGATGGAAATGAAAAATGGGCAGATTTTATGGCCGGTACGTACCGCTATTACGGGAAAACAGTTCACTCCGGGTGGAGCTATTGAAATTGCGCATATCTTAGGTAAAGATGAAACATTAAAGCGTATTGAAGTTGGTATCGCAAAGCTAGAAAAAGAGGTAAACTAAAACCAATACACAAACAACCTGTACAAGCGGGTTGTTTTCTTTTTCTATAAGCAAAAGAGTATACGTTTTTCTACGCAATTGAATTATGATTTAAAAGAAAAGTTACTATCTTTATGGATGAGCAAGGAATATCTTAGCAGTTAGATTCCATGCTCTTTGCGTTGTTATTTTTATGGAATGTATCTATAATAGAGGCATGGGAGGTATTGTTATGGAAAAGGATTATATACAGCAGCGTTTACATGACTTTATCAATCGCCGTTTACAGGCCCAAAATACGATTAATGCAATGATGGAAATGCGCGTGCTTTCTATCAACATAAATAAAAAACAGGTGATATTACAATTCCCTGTGCAAAAATGGCAATTAAATCCTGCCGGGCATATGCATGGAGGCATGCTTTCAACCGCTATGGATATTACGATGGGATGTGCATCCTATATCTTTAGTGATGCCAGCTTTACACCAACGATTCAAATGTCTGTAAACTTTGATAAGGGGATAGCGGAGCATGAAACATTGGTGATTGAAGGCTATTGTGATCATGTGGGAAGCCGCATCGTTCAAGCTCGAGCAATTGCACACTTTTCTGACAGCAATGCGCTTGTTGCTACAGCCAATGGTTCCTATGCTGTTAACCATAGACAAAACTAAAAAGTATTGATTCTCTAACGGTGTTTCGAATGTAGTTTCATTTTGATCGATTCCTTAATTTTCATATCGATGACATGTCATCTTTATAAGAAACTATCATCATGGATTTATTCGTTTTTTTAGAATCTTTCATATACATTTAATCATAAGAATATCATATCTGAAATAAACATGGTACAATCATATTATACAATATGGGAGAATGTTATGAAAAAGGATCAATTAAAGAATTTTGTTGAGGTCGCTGATTGCGGCAGTATCAACAAAGCAGCGGAAAAACTCTATATCAGTCAGCCTAGCTTAAGTCGTTCAATTCACGCATTAGAAGAAGAAATGGGGAGAAAACTTTTTATCCGCTCAAATCGTGGTATCACCCTTACACCTACTGGTAATCTCCTTTACTATTATGCACGTTCGATTTTAAATCAGTTTCGTGTATTAGAGCGTTTGAAAAAATTAGAAAATGAGCAAATCTATAGTAAACTATCAATTTCTGTAAATTCTATATTTCTACATGATGATATGATTTTGGAATTTTATAAACGTGCTTCTTCAGCCGAAACAGAGATACATTTCATTGAAACCACAGCAGAAGAAGTTTTACAAAATGTGGTACAGCTACGCTCTGAAATCGGCATTACGATTTTGAATGATTTACAACTTGGCGTGTTTTCAAAAATGGCAGAGATAAAAGAAATTGAAGTTATGGTAATGGATCGTAAGCCATTATATGTACATGTTAACGAAAAGATACCGTTACAAGATAGTCGCTTTGTCGATGCTGAAGAGTTAATTGAGTATCCTTATATACATTTACCGAAAGATTTCTTTTCTGATTTAAATCAATCACTAACCATCAACAAAACGTTGTTATCGGATTTTAAAAAAATGATTACGATGAGTAATTATCATGCTATTATCAACATGATCAATCACGCTCAAGCCTTTTTATTAGGAAATCAATGGCAAATAGATGAATTGCGACATTCTAATATTCGCAGTCTGCGTTTTAAAAATTGCGATATCATGGAAAATTTCGTTATTATAAAAAGAAAGCGAGAGATTTTATCCAGTGCAGCAGAAATCTTTCTTGATATTTTGAAAAAAGAATATGAGTTTATGTAGTTATGCGAAAAAAACATAACCAGATATGATGCTATTAGCATTATGCAACTTTCCTTTTCTGGCTTACAATAAGGATGTAAAGAAAAAGACATAAATTGTCTGCAAGAAAAACATTACTTTGAAGAGGAGAGAATTATCATGAAAAAAAGTACATTATTATCACTCGCTACCGCTGGTGCCATCGTATTAACATCAGCAGGAACTTACGCTGTTTGGGATACATTAAGTGGAACATCAACAGGTCAGATCACTGTTGCTAATTCTAGCGTTACAGTTGCCGCAACAAATATGACGTTTGTAGAAGGTACAGATACAATTGGAGAAGATAGTATAGCGTATACTGGAACAGCTAAATTTGAAGTAACAGATGCTGGTAACAATGTGAATACGATGACATTAGTACCTACAGTGAAAAATGGAGAAAATATTGTAAATGCTGCTGATGTTGATGTCACAATCAAAAAAGGTGAAGTAGCATTAACTAAAACAGATGCTAACTATACAGATACTACTTTAACAAGTGGTGATAATGAATATACGGTAGAAGTCACTGTAAAAAATAAAGCTTTAGCTGGTAATACATTAGATGTTGAAGTGACAGGTACTGCAAGTCATAGTTAAGCAAAAAGCCGTCGAACGACGGTTTTTTTAAAAGGAGGTTCTCTTTAAGATAGAATATGTTAAAGGAGAGATTGTCATGCAATTGAGAAAAAAATGGCTAAAATTGATAAGTGCTGCCCTCTTGACAGTACTTTTATCATGTCTGTTAAGTGCTGTCTTTTGGCCGGAAAAGACTTCTCAATTCATCGGTTATCGTTTTTATACGGTATTAACGGATAGCATGGAGCCGATCATTCCTACACATTCTCTAGTATTCAGTAAACGGATTGATGAAGATGAACCATTGCAGCCAGATACTATCGTTACCTTTCATGCCAATCGTTTTGGTAAAGATATTTTATTGACGCATTATTTTAAGAAGACACAGGTCAAAGATGGAATAACTTATTATCGAACACAAGGTGCGAGTGCAAAAGATTATGATAATTATGAAACAACACGTTCAGATATTATCGGAAAATATATGTTTCATATTCCTTATTTGGGAAAGATCTTCCTCTTTCTAAAAAGCCCTTTTGGTTTACTCATGTATGCAGAATTAGCAGTGATTTTTCTGATAAATCGTGTGATACGCACACGATGGGAAGAAAAGGATACAGAAATCAAAGAAAAAGAAAAGGCATTATCAGAAGTAAAGAAACAAATGCAGAAAAGGCTATCCATCACAAAGCTTACTTCCTTTATCGATATGAATGACACGCTCCACCTGCATGGGACATTGACAAATTATTTTCCTGAAGCCGTTTCTTACATAGTTGCAAAACTGACTTTCTATGATGAGCAAAAACATGAACTCTTCCATGAAAAATGGTATCTCTGTGGTAAAGAAGGGATACTTGCTAAGGAAAGTAAAGATTTCTCTTATACGCATTTACATGCCAAAGATATAGTGCATTATCACATAGTTATTCTTTCGTATAAAAATATGGAGGATGCACAGGAGTGATGAAACATCACTTCTTTTTTTAAACGCATATTTGCGTAAAGGAGTGGGCAGAATATGCAAAATGAGGTACAATAGGATAGACGATTGATGAGGAGGCAAATGCTATGACGATTATTGAAAAACTAACAGCTTTGCGTTCGCTGATGAAAGAACGCCATATGGATGCCTATATCATTCCAACATCCGATTTTCATGAGACCGAATACGTGGGAGAACATTTTAAGGCAAGAAAATATATGTCTGGTTTTAGTGGGTCTCAGGGAACTTTAATCGTATGTCAGGATAAGGCAGCGTTGTGGACGGATGGGCGCTATTTTATTCAGGCTGAAAACCAGTTACAGGGAACAACGATTGATTTAATGAAACAAGGTGAAGAAGGCGTCCCTACGATGGAAGAATATTTATATGAAAATGTTTTTGAACATGGTACGGTAGGCTTTGATGGGCGCGTAATGAACACTGCCCTTGTGGAAAAACTAGCGGATAAATTACAGGCGAAAAAAAGTACTTTTGCTTGTGAAGAAGATTTGGTAGGAATGATCTGGAAAGACAGACCGGCATTGCCCAAAAAGAAAGGGTTCTTTTTAGAAGAGTGCTACAGTGGAGAAAGTACAAAAGAAAAACTGAAACGCATTCGTGCTGTCCTAAAACAAGAAAAAGCGACACATCATATCGTAACATCTTTGGATGATATTGCTTGGATCTTGAATATGCGTGGCTGGGATATTGCCCACTTCCCGGTAATGCTAAGTTATCTGATCATTGATGAAAACAGTGCATCCTTATATATTAATGAAAGCAAGCTTGATGATCAATTACGTGATAATTTGCAAGAAAATGCTATTGTCATATGTCCATACGATGCCATTTATGAGGATGTGAAAAAAATTGCCCAAGATGCTGTTGTGCTGTTGGATAAAACGATCGTGAATTATGCTATTACTTCAGGGCTGCATAAGGAGATTACCGTAATAAATCGTCCTAATCCTAGCCAACTTATGAAGGCGATGAAGAATCCGATTGAATTGGCGAATAATCGAAAAGCACACATTAAGGATGCGATTGCCATGTGTAAATTTATGTATTGGTTAAAAGCCAAGATCGGTAAAGAAACGATTACCGAAATCAGTGCCAGTGCATACCTGGAAACATTACGCAAGGAACAGGGCTGTTTCGATATCAGCTTTGATACCATATCGGCTTATAAGGAACATGCGGCAATGATGCATTATAGTGCCAATGAGGAAACAAATGCCGAATTGAAACCGGAAGGCATGTTATTGGTAGATAGTGGCGCACAGTATTTGGAAGGCACCACCGATATTACCAGAACCTTTGTGTTAGGTGCTATCAGTGATGAAATCAAGCATCATTTCACAACAGCATTGCGTTCCCATATCGCGTTATCAAAAGCACATTTCTTATATGGTTGTCGTGGCTTAAACTTGGATATTTTGGCAAGAGGACCATTATGGGATCTTGCTCTAGATTATAAATGTGGTACCGGTCATGGCGTAGGACATGTATTGAATGTTCATGAAGGTCCAAATGGTTTCCGCTGGCGCATTGTACCAGAAAGAAATGATAGCTGTGTATTAGAGGAAGGTATGACGCAGTCAAATGAACCGGGTGTTTATGTCGAAGGCTCTCATGGTATTCGTCATGAAAATGAAATGGTCGTATGCAAGGGTGAAAAGAATGAATATGGTCAATTTATGTATTTTGAAACCATTACGTTTGTGCCCTTTGATCTGGATGGTATTGATGCATCTTTATTAACACAGTATGAAAAAGCATGGTTGAATGCATATCATCAAGAAGTATATGAAAAGATTTCTCCTTATTTAAAGGAAGAAGAACAAAGCTGGCTTCGTGAAGCGACCAGAGCAATCTAAAAGAAAAGAGCTGCCCCCAAAAGGTAGCTCTTATTTTCATAATCGTCTTGAATGTTTATTTAATGAGGATTATCGGCCATCGTATCCCAAACGATATGAGGATCTTCATTAATGGCAGGAGTATCCTGATAAAGATTACTTACATCAAAATGATAATTGCTCATATCCAATGGTTGGCTGGCACCATCATATGCATTTACTACAGCATGAACTTCATTCTTGGCAAACAGATATACATCACTTTTGCCATACTCGCTAGAAAGGCTGGCGGTATATTGATTATCATATACGCCATTATCACTAGATATGGAAGAAATGGTCCATGGTTTCAAATCTTCTAATTCATTTGATACAAAGCTGGTAATTTGTGAAGTCGGCATATTGGTGATGACATAGTTTGGCGCAATATCTAACAGCTTATTAATATAAGTAATAGCGCTTGGTGAAATCAGTTTATTGATGATGGCTTTGATGATACGCTGCTGGGCGCGTTCACGGCCGGCATTGTCATAGCCTTCTGTCTTACGGTGCCGGGAATAAGCCAGTGCCTGTTTACCATTTAAATGCTGTTTACCTTTCTTCAGACAGATCAAATCTTCTTTCTTGAAACTGCGATTTTCATCCTGCTCACAGAAATTAATTTCGACATCCACATCAATGCCGCCAATCGTATCTACAATCTCAATCAGTGAATTGAAACTGACACGGGCATAATAATCAATCGGGATATTGAAAAACTGTTCAATGGTTTCCACACTTGCATCCACCCCATATAAACCGGTATGTGTCAGTTTATCATTTGCATTTTGTAATGCTGTATTCGGAATAAAACCATCTCTAGGCAACGAGACCATATCAATGTGATTGGCCTTGGGATTGACGATTAAGATCAGATTCGTATCTGTACGTGTCTGTTGATCTGGAGAACCCATATTATCCAGACCGCTCAGATATATCGTAAAAGGCTGTTCTGTAATATCTTTTTCTTCCTTTTGACTGCTTTCCTTTGGTTTTTCAATCGTGTCAAGAATGGTGACTTGTTTTTCAAAATCTTTCATATTAGATTTTGACATACCATAATATACATCACTCATGACAATCGCCTGTACTTCATTTAGGCTAAGATCTGATAATAAGGTTGTATAATCCAGCTCTTCCTTTACCTGCATATTGGCGATAGAAGATCGTAACTGTTTTTGTGCATAGGCAGCATTTTTCTTATCTACTCCATTTTGAAAACCGATGGTTTTATTTGCCAAGTCTTTGATAGAGGAAATATTGCTGTTCTTAGCGGTTAAGATATGTAATTTGGTAATAGAACTTTGGGCATTTTGATTCATGCGATTGATAGTCATGCGTGATTTATTTAAGAAATACCCGCTGCCTCCGATGATGACACATAATACAATGATGAAGGCACGTTTAACCAGGATAAACCATTTTGGCATCTTGCGTAAACTGACAAGGAATAATCCGATAAAAATAAGGAAAATTACGACTGCACCCATGAATACCCAGGTATGTGGAAGAATACCAAAGCTAAAGGCAATGGTAAAAGAAATAATACTGATGATTAAGAAGATCAATAAAAAGAAAAGATCAATTGTTCTTGTATAATAACGCTTCGGTTTCTGCGCTTTTTTTGTCTGCTTCATGTAAACACCCCATTAAATAAAGTTATCTGTTTTATTATAATATAGTCGCAAAGAAAATACTATTTTGTTTTTCTGAATATTTTGTAATATTCCCATTCCTTCCATATGGCTGCCCCTGCTGCGATCATCATTTTTTATCTTAGAAAACAAGTGCCACCTTCATCATACAAGCAGCCAGAAAGAAACCTTGTCGAAGTATGACGACTATGCAAAGTACATTGCATCTAAGCGAGTTAAAGGTTTGTAAAGATTTGCGAAGAAATTCATTTTATATTAAGGAAATCATGAGGAAAGTATAGTATAATAAGCGGGAGGTGATTTTGTGTCGTTTTTAGAACATTTAAACAAACAGCAGGTAGAGGCGGTTCATACAGTAGATCAGCATCTGCGTATCATTGCAGGAGCTGGCAGTGGAAAGACGCGTGTCGTGACGACCAGAATCGCGTATCTGATAGAAGAGATGCAGGTGTATCCTAATAAAATATTAGCGATCACTTTTACGAATAAGGCAGCTAAAGAAATGAAGGAACGTGTAGAAGGAATGCTTGGCGAGGTGGCTAAGGCTGTCCAGATCTCAACAATTCATTCCTTTTGTGTACGTCTGTTAAGAGAGGATATCTTAGAAGTAGGCTATCCTCGCAATTTTACGATTTTGGATAGTGATGATCAAAAAAGCATTTTACGGGATGCTTATAAACAAATGCAGATTGATGTGAAAAGCTACAGCTATAATTCCATGTTGGGCTATATCAGTGCCAATAAAACTAATTTTGTAGATCCTGTGATGGCAAAAGCGAATGCCGGACCATGGGCAGGAGAGCAGATCAAGGCTGATGTGTATGCTTATTATGAAAAACGTCTGAAAGAGATGTATGGGTTAGACTTTGATGATTTGTTAATTTTTGCTTACCGTATCTTAAAGGATAAAGAAGAAGTACGGGCAAAATGGCAGCGTCGTTTTACATATATCCATGTTGATGAGTTTCAGGATGTGGATAATTTACAGTATGCTATCATACGTCTGTTAGTAGGTGATCACAGCTATTTATGTGTGGTCGGTGATCCGGATCAAACCATTTATACTTGGCGTGGTGCGCAAGTGGATATCATCATGAATTTTGAACGTGATTTCCCTGACAGTAAGACGGTCATTTTGAATCAGAATTATCGTTCTACACAGCCGATATTGAACGGGGCGAATGCCTTGATCCGCAATAACCGCAATCGTATTGAGAAAGACTTATTTACGGAAGTGGAAGGGGATAATCCCATCATTCACTTTACGGCAATGGATGATGTCAATGAACCGGTTTGGGTTGCCAGCCGTATCATGGCTTTATCCCACAGCGGTGTTTGCTATCGGGATATAGCGGTATTGTATCGTTCTAACTATTTATCACGCGGACTGGAAAAAGCGTTGTTGGATTTTCGCATCCCTTATCGTATTTATGGGGGCATTCGTTTCTATGATCGTGCAGAAATCAAGGATGCGTTAAGCTATTTACGTTTGTTGGCACCAAAACAAGAGGATGATGAAAAGGAATTGTATAAAAACCTTTCCATCAAACGAATCATCAATATGCCCAAACGCGGTATTGGCGCAAAAACGATGGAGCTGATTGAGCAGCAGGCGGAACACGATAATACCAATATGTATGAAATAATCAAACAGTATGAAATCGGCAAAGGCAAGGCAAAGGCTAATATTCAGGCATTTGTGGCGTTGATTGAAGAATGCCGTCAGCTGGTGGATGAAATCAGCATTGATCAACTGTTGGAAAAGGTATTGGAAGATAGTGGCTATCTGGATATGCTGCGGGAAGATAAAGAAATCGAGCGATTGGAAAATATCAAGGAATTGATTAGCGATATCGCCGACTATGTGGAAAATAACCCGCAGGGATCCTTACAAGAATATTTACAGGAGATTTCTTTATATACCGATAAAGAGGCAGATAGCAGTGGTGATTTTGTACAGTTAATGACGATTCATGCGGCAAAGGGATTGGAATTTGATAATGTCTTTGTATACAGTTTGTGTGAAGGAATATTTCCAAATGATAAAAGTGTTATCGAGGGAGGTCAAGCAGCTTTGGAAGAAGAGCGCCGATTGGCCTATGTGGCCTTTACCCGCGCAAGAAAACAGCTGTTTTTATCAGACTCTTATGGGTATAGCTATGTCTTAGATAAGCTAAAGACAACCTCACGGTTTGTTAAGGAACTGCCGGAAGAATACTTAGAAGAAGTTGGCGCTAAGCCACGAAATCATTTTGCGAGTGATGTTGATACATTTACCGGAAATGCCTTTTTATCCTCTCAAGCACCGCAGTTTCATGAGGAACATCAGGATGATATGATCCAAACGTTCCCTAATGATGAAGAAACGTCGATGGGTGGGGCAAAGGCGAGTCAAAATGATAGAAAAAGTGAAATGAAACATAAGAAAAAGGGCAGAATACGTAAAGGAGATTTGGTGAATCACAGTGTCTTTGGTGATGGTGTGGTCATTAAACTGGAAGGTGAACTTGCGGCAATTGCCTTTGATAAGCGATTTGGCATTCGTAAGATCAATGTGAATCATCCATCTCTAAGCAAGAAATAGGAGGCTGACATATGGACGTGCAACAGCGTATATTAGCATTACGAAAACAATTAGATACTTATGCGTATGAATATTATGTATTGGATCAGCCCAGTGTGCCAGATGCGGAATACGATCAGGCATATCAGGAGCTGTTAAAGCTAGAGGATACTTACCCGCAATATCGAGATCCCAATTCAATTACCCAAAGAGTTGGCGGTGTGGTTTTAGATGCGTTTACCAAGGTAACACACAAACAGCAGATGTTGTCCTTAAGCAATGCTTTTAATTTGGAAGACTTGCAGGCTTTTGACGAACGTGTGCGCAGTATCGTGCCAAAGGTGAGCTATGTGGTAGAATTGAAAATGGATGGACTTGCCATTTCTTTACATTATCACGATGGCCGCTTTGTACAGGCGGTGACCCGCGGCGATGGCTTTGTGGGTGAAGATGTAACCAATAATGTTCGTACGATTGCTTCCATTCCGATGCACATTGAACGCATGGGCGATGTGGAGGTACGTGGAGAAGTCTTCATGCCAAAGAAAAGCTTTGCGGAACTCAATGCGCAACGTGAAAAGAATGGCGAAGATGTTTTTGCGAATCCCCGCAATGCGGCAGCTGGCAGTATTCGTCAATTAGATAGTAAAATTGCGGCTAGTCGAAAACTGGATGCGTTCTTATATTATTATGAGGATGCTTTAGGCGCTGGGATACAGACACATGAAGAAGCGTTAGAAACAATGGAACAGCTGCATATCAAGGTGAATCCATTACGTCGAGTATGTAACAGCATGGATGAGGTATGGAGCTTTATTCAGGAAATGAGTGAGCAGCGTAATGATCTTCCATATGAAATTGATGGTATGGTCATCAAAGTGAATGAATTGACAGCCTGGGAACAATTAGGTACGACCGTGAAAGCCCCAAGGTATGCCATTGCCTATAAATTTCCGGCTGAAGAAGTTGTCACTAAGCTGCTAGATATTGTCTTAACCGTAGGAAGAACCGGTCGGATTACCCCCAATGCGGTGTTGGAACCGGTTCGTGTAGCCGGTACTAGTGTATCAGCAGCACAGCTGCATAATGAGGATATGATCAAGGAAAAAGATATTCGTATTCAGGACGATGTTGTTGTGCGCAAAGCCGGAGATATCATTCCGGAAGTTGTACGGCCATTGATCGAGCGTCGCAACGGAACACAGGCGCGTTATGTGTTCCCTAAGGAATGTCCGGTATGCGGCAGTGCGTTAGTGAGATTGAGCGATGAAGCAGCGCATTATTGTATCAATCAGGATTGCCCGGCCCGCGTTGTGGAAAGTATTATCCATTTTGCCAGTCGTGATGCCATGGATATTGATACCTTAGGCGATAAAAAAGTCGAATTCTTCCATAAGGAAGGGTTGTTAAATACGATCGAGGATATTTATCATTTAAAAGATCATAAAGAAACAATTTTACAGATGGAAGGCTTTAAGGAACGTTCTTATCAAAAACTTATTGATGCTATTGAAGCAAGCAAACAGAATCCTTTAGAGGATTTGGTCTATGGCTTAGGCATTCGTCAGGTTGGCAAAAAAGCAGCCAAAGTCTTGGCAAAACATTTCCTTACGATGGAGAAACTTATGGCCGCAAGTGAAGAAGAGCTGGTTGCTATCAAAGATATTGGCGATATTACAGCGCAAAGTATCGTGGCCTTCTTCCGAGAACCTAAGAATGTGGAATTGATTGATCATCTGCGTGGCTTTGGTTTACGTATGGATAGTGAGGAAGAAATCATTCAGGAAAGTATGTTCACTGGTAAGACCGTTGTCTTAACTGGAAGTTTGCAACAGATGACACGCAATGAAGCTAAGGAGCTTTTAGAATCCTTAGGTGCTAATGTGAGTGGCTCTGTATCAAAAAAGACAGATCTGGTCATTTATGGCGAAGCTGCCGGCAGTAAACTGACAAAGGCGCAAAGCTTAGGCGTTGCGACGATGGATGAAGCAACCTTTTTACAGGAGGTGAAGACATCATGAAACATAAAACAACAGGATTACTTGCCTTAGCGGCTATCCTAGTAGTAAGCGGCTGTAACAGTAGTTCCAATAAACCGAAAAAAGATACAACCAGTGAAGAGACCACAGTCATTCATGAAGGTGACTATGCGGCTTTACTGCCCTTTGAGGCAAGCAGTTCACGCATCAAACATGCCTATACGACCAATTTGAATGAAGCGATGATCATTGGGGTAGGAATGATGAACCTTTCCAAAGAACATTTTTCACCGGATGATTATGCTTATAAGGAAAGTCAGTTTTTGAGCTATGATGCCTTAGATGCGACAGGACTTGATCGTGTCGGTTTATTAGGCAGAACGAGTGAAAAGAATCCGAATGGTATGAATCCGGCAATCGGTACCGAAATTGATACCAATAACGGAAAGAAAAAAATTGGCAGTCAGGATGTCTTACTTATTGATATCTATGAGCTAGACTGGTATGATGGTAAGGATTTAGAAGGGTTATCTTTAGGTATTGTCCTCAATGATGAAATTGGTGACAGTGTCAATCCAGACATCGTAAGTGATGCGAAATTACGGGCGTATGGGGAAGAGGTAGGCCGTAAGGTTGTCAGCTACTTGCGTAAGACCCATCCGGAAATCGGCCAAAAGACACCAATCTATGTAACCTTATTTAAGGAAAGCGGTGTGAATACGACCTTACCGGGAACCTTTATAGAAGAAGCCTATTTTGAATCCAAGACGATTGGTGAATACAGTAGGCTGAATGAAGCTTGGGCCTTATTCCCAAGCAGTGCCGCAACAAAGCTAGACAGTACCAATGCGACTTACTTTGATCGCCTGGTAAAAGAAATCAAAAATTTCTTCCCGGAAGATACTGCCGTGATTGGTACCGGACATTTCAAGGATAAGGAATTAGCATCCTTAACAATTGATATTTCCATGCATGCGAAGACATGGCCGGAAGCCAATGCGATGATGCAGAAGGTAAATTCATCGCTGTCAATTTTCTCTAGCACTAGCTTTGCAATTAAGGTGCGTTTAAAAAGCGATGATGTCTTAATTGGCGCAATGCAAAGAGAAAAAGGCAGCAGTAAGGTAACCGTTATACAATTAATGGAGTAGGAGGAACATATGGAAGCGTATAGTGCAGAATATTTTAAGAAACTGGCGCATGATATCATGTTTGATGTCAGCGATGATGAAGTCGTCGAGCTGCAGGCAGAGTTTAAAGAACTGCTGTCACAGATTGATGTACTAAATGAAATTGATACCGAAGGTGTGGAAGAGATGATCTATCCATTCGAAGCAGAAACAAAATTCCTGCGTGAAGATGTGGTCGCAAATGTAATCTCTCAGGAAGATGCTTTAAGCAATGCGAAAAGCGTAAAAGCAGGACATGTACATGTACCAAAGGTGGTGAAGTAAGATGGATTTTGAAAGAGCGAGAATCGAAGATGTCGAAACACGTGTAAAAAGCGCTGTTGAAAGAGCAAAAGAAAAACAAGAAGAGCTCAATGCTGTTGTAAGCTTTGTCGATGTGGATAGCCAGTTAGCTGATTTAGCGAACAAAGATCCACATGCTCCTTTGTATGGCATGCCAATCGTATTAAAAGACAATGTGAATATGAAGGGTGTTAGAACAACTGCCAGCTCTCGTATACTGGATAACTATATTCCTGTATATGATGCACATATCAGTGAAAAACTGAAAGAAGCCGGTGCGATTGTCATTGCCAAATCTTCTATGGATGAGCTAGGCATGGGTGGAACGAATAAGAATGCCTATACCGGCAAGGTTAATAATCCTTGGGATCCAACGCGTATTTCCGGAGGCAGTTCCGGAGGTAGTGCAGTATTGGTTGCTAGTGGAGTAGTACCTTTTGCCATCGGTACCGATACCGGGGACAGTGTACGTAAACCAGCTGCTTATAATGGCATTATCGGTATGAAACCAACCTATGGTAGAATTTCTCGTTACGGTATCATTCCTTATGCGAGCAGTTTGGATCATGTGGGATATTTTACCACAGCCATTGAAGATGCTGCTGTGGCATTGGAAGTATTAGCAGGAAGAGATGATCGTGATATGACCAGCTCTTATGAACCGGTACCAAACTATGCAAGCGATATCAACAGTGATATCAAAGGCAAGAAGATTGCGATATTGGATAATGTACAAGAAGCCATTACCAATGCTGAAATCAAAGAAAACTTTGATGCGCTGATGAAAAAATTACAGGCTAGAGGAGCCATCGTTGAGCATGTACGCTTTGATGATAAGCTGATGCGTGCGATGCTGCCGGTCTATTACATCATTGCCAATGCCGAAGCTACAGCGAACCATTCCAATTTAGATGGTATCCGCTTTGGTATGCGTGAAGATGGGGCAAGTGTGGAAGAAGTCATGATCAATTCCCGTACCAAAGGCTTATGTCCTTATGTACGTAAACGTTTTGTCATCGGCAGCTACTCTTTATTTGAAGAAAACCAGGAAAAAATCTTCCGTAAGGCACAAAAAGTACGCCGTTTGATCGTTGAAGAACTGAAAAAAGCATTAGCTGGTTATGATATCGTGATTGCGAGTGCATCCGGCATGATTGCGCCAAAAAGTGAAGACAGCCAGGATGAACACCTAAGCAAGGATGTCTTGGTTGCCGAAAACTATATGGTTATGGGGAATTTCTCCGGCTATCCAAGCATGAGCATGCCAACCGGCTTTGTGGAAGGTATGCCAATCGGTATTAATATGACCGCAAAACCATTTGCTGAACAAACCTTATTTAATATCGGAAAAGCTATTGAAGAAGAAACCGGCTTAAAAGGAAATGATGTGGAGGTGGACGCATGAAATACGAAACAGTCATTGGAATTGAAATCCACTGTGAATTAAAAACGAAGACAAAAATGTTCTCCTCAGCACCTGTCGCTTTTGGAGAAGTTGCCAATACCTGTGTCAATGAAGTGGACTTAGGTCATCCTGGAACATTGCCATGTGTCAATAAGGAAGCCGTAAAGCTCGCAATTAAAGCAGCTACAGCATTAAAATGTGAAATTGATCCACTCGTAAAATTTGACCGTAAGAATTACTATTATTCTGATTTGCCAAAAGGCTTTCAGATTACTCAGCAGTTTCATCCTATCGGAAAAGGTGGCTGCATTCATATCGAAACCAAGGATGGCGTAGAGAAAGACATTCGCATTAACCGCATCCACATGGAAGAAGATACCGCAAAACAGTTTCACTCAGAAGCCGGTACATTGATTGACTTTAACCGTGCCGGTACGCCTTTGATTGAGATTGTCAGTGAACCAGATATCCGCAATGGGGCAGAAGCTGCCGCTTATGTCGAAAAGCTGAGAACATTATTGTTGTATTTAGGTGTTTCGGATGTAAAGATGGAAGAAGGCAGCATGCGTTGTGATGTCAATGTATCCATTCGTGAAGCAGGTAGTGATACCTTTGGCACAAAGACGGAGGTCAAGAACCTAAACTCTATTTCCAATGTGCAAAAAGCCATTGATGCGGAAGTAGAACGTCAGATTGCACTTGTCAGCAAGGGTGAAAAAGTTGTACAGGCTACACGTCGTTATGATGAAACGCAAAAGACGACGATTCTAATGCGTAAAAAAGAAGGCGATGTGGATTATAAATTCTTCCCTGAACCAAATATTCCACCAATTCGTTTAGATGCTGCATGGATCAAGGATATTCAGGAACATATGGAAGAATTACCAGATGAACGTAAAGCACGTTATATGAAAGAAAATGGTTTAAAGGAATACGATGCCAGTGTTCTGGTTGCCAATCGTGACTTAGGTGATTTCTTTGATGCCGTATGTGAACATACGAAAAACTTTAAGAAAGCAGCAAACTGGGTCATCGTAGAATTGCCGGCAGCTTTGAATAAGGACAATATCAAATTTGCCAACAATCCATGTGAGCCAAAGCATTTAGCTGCTATGATCAATATGGTAGAAGCCGGAGAAATCAGTGGCAAACAGGCGAAGATTGTCTTTGAAGAAATCATGAAGGGAAAAGATCCAAAAGTCGTTGTGGAAGAAAAAGGTATGAAGCAGATGAGTGATACCGGTGAACTGTTGGCAATGGTTACCAGTGTATTAGATGCCAATCCTCAATCCATTGAAGACTTTAAAAACGGAAAAGACAGAGCCGTTGGTTTCTTAGTTGGTCAAGTCATGAAGGCCAGCAAAGGACAGGCAAATCCGGCTTTAACGAACAAACTTATTCAGGAAGAATTAAAGAAAAGATAGCTTTTTCCAATGAAATTTAGTACAATGAATATTGTCAGGAGTGATAATATGGCGAAAAAAGGCAAAAAACAGACGACTGATAAACAGACGACTGGAAAAGCAAAACATACGAAAAGCAGAATTCTTTATTGGATTGCCGCTGTGGTAATTCTGATACCGGTGTTGCTTTTAGGTTATATTTATTTAAGTGCCAAAGAGAGTGCCGGCACGCCAACGGTTGGAAGTCGTTTTGACAATTCCCTTGATCCGGCAATCACAGAAGAACAATTAACAAAGGTAAAGGATGCTTTAAAATTTGATGGTGCAGAAAATGTGGAAGTCAATTTAAAGAGTGCTACCTTGCGCATTACTATTGATTTAGATGATAAAGCAGGCAGTAGTAAGGTGAAAAGTGTCTTAAATGATGCCTATGATAAGGTTGTTAAAATATTACCGGTCAAGACATATTTCACTAATCAAAAAGATGTGAGAATGTATGACCTGGATATTCATGTGTACAATTTCATCCCGGAAGGTGATGACACAAGCGGATGGGTGTATAAGGAAAAGGTGAAAAACGCCTCTGCGAAGAAAGCAGTAACCGATACCTTAAGCAGTGCCCGTAATAAGAAACAGGCAAATAAACTGTTGGAAGAACAGAAAAAGGATAAATAACAGAAAAGGGCGTAATGCCCTTTTTTAAGGAGTATGGGTATGAAGAAGAACGAACATGTATTTGGTGTATGCAGCGGCTATACAAGTGATGGGCATGGGGTTGTGAAAATTGATGGCTTTCCACTGTTTGTCAAAGGTATGATGGATAAAGAAAGTGGCGAGCTTGTTGTTACGTTGGTAAAAAAGAGTTATGGGTTTGCGCGTTTATTGAAGCTGGATAAGGTGAATGAAGAACGTGTAAATCCAGCTTGTCCAATCGCAAAACAATGTGGTGGCTGTCAGCTGCAGCATATGTCTTATAAAGAACAACTGGCATTTAAGAAACAGAAGGTGCAGGATGTTATTGAGCGCATTGCGAAATTGAATGTGCAAGTGGAAGATGTCTTAGGTATGGCACAACCTGATCATTATCGCAATAAGGGGCAGATACCGGTAGGTGTTGTAAAAGGACAGGTCGTAACAGGGTTTTATCGTATTAATTCCAATACGATCATTGATACGGATAGCTGTGGCATTCAAAGTGAAAAGATCAATGCGGTGTTACAGACGATGCGAAGCTTGTTTAAAAAGTATGGAAATGCCGGTGTATTCCATCATTTGTTAATTAAACATGCCTTTGTGACAGGAGAAGTCATGGTTGTATGGATCGTGCGACAGAAGAAGTTTGCACATAGGGAAGAAATGGTGCAGGAGTTAGTACAAACGATACCGGAGATTAAAAGCGTTGTGTTGAATCTGAATACACGTGAGGACAATGTGATTTTAGGGAAACAGGAAGAGGTACTGTATGGGGAGTCGTTTATTACGGATGAAATTAACGGATTGAAGTTTCATATTTCCGCGAAATCGTTTTATCAGGTGAATCCTGTGCAGACAAAGGTGCTGTATGGAAAAGCGTTGGAGTTTTGTAATTTAAAGGGAAATGAAACAGTCATTGATTTATATTGTGGCGTGGGGACTATTAGTATGTTTTTGGCGCAGAAAGCTGGGAAGGTCATCGGTATTGAAATCGTTGAGCAGGCGGTGCGTGATGCCAGAGAGAATGCGGCCTTGAATGGCTTGGATAATGTGAAATTTGTGTGCAGTGATGCAGCGGCGTATGCGAAGAAGATGAGTGAGCAAGGGGGAAGAGCGGATGTTGTGGTAGTGGATCCACCGAGAAAAGGGTGTGATCAGGTGACCTTGGGTAGTATCGTGCAGATGGCACCAGAGCGGTTGGTGTATGTGTCGTGTGATCCGGCAACGTTGGCAAGAGATTTACGGATTTTGGAGGGGAAAGGGTATCGTGTTGAGGTGGTGCAGCCGGTGGATATGTTCCCGTGGACGCATCATGTGGAGACGGTTGTTCTTTTGTCCCAACAAAAACCAGATGACACGATAGAGATCGACTTAGACCTGGACGAGCTGGATGCCACCAGTGCCGAGTTGAAAGCAACCTATCAGGAAATCAAAGATTATGTGCTGAAAGAATTTGGCTTGAAGGTTTCAAGTTTATATATTTCTCAGGTAAAACGCAAATGTGGAATTGAAGTGGGAGAAAACTATAATCTTCCAAAATCAGAAAATGCAAGAGTTCCACAATGCCCGAAAGAGAAAGAAGATGCTATCAAGGCTGCCCTGAAATATTATGCGATGATCTAAGGACATCGCTGATTTCAAGGAGGAATAACACATGAAAAGCACATTTGAAAAAATGGGTGGAACCTACACACTTGGCGCAGACGGAATTTACTATCCGAATCTTGTCAGTACAGATGAAGAACCGCATTATGGGAAATACGGAATGTTGCGGAAAACATATCTGAAAGAGCATCGTCCGGCAATGTATTCACTGTATATGTTGGAAGACAGATTGACAGAACATCTGAATGCGGTGGACGATGAAACACAGGAGAGAATGGATATTCTGGTGCGTCAGATGATGGAGAAGCAGGGCATTACGGAAGAATTGAAAGCTCGTGACCAGATGGAATGGGTTAGAGCGGTAAATAATGTCCGGAATGCTGCAGAAGAGATTGTGTTGAAAGAATTGATTTACAGGTAAACAAAGGGCTGAACAGGTAGGACGAAAAATCCTATTTGTTCAGCTCTTGTGTTTATAATGGGCAAAGAAGAACCAAATTATAATTCCATATCATACGACCTTTTCTTAGTTCGAGCAGGCTGATTTCGCCGTATTTCCTGTTTCCTCTGATATTCAAGTTCCCAGGCACGATGGGAAAAAACATCAGGATCTTCCACATTGAGATAATCTACCTCATTGGCTGCAATATCACGGCGGTGATAGTCATAATACTTACCAAAAGTACCTTTGAGCTGTTCGATCAGCTTATCCCGAAAATCAGGACGTATCTGGATTCGGGTGTCCAGCAATTCTGTATACTGTTCTGGTTCAGGACGAAATTTTTCTTCCCGGAAAGCGGCGGCGTCTTTTTCAAGCTGCTTTTTGAGCGAGGTGTCCTGAGAATACAGGATATCCAGATTTTTATTCATCTGGTCATATTCCTTGGATAGATTCGTCATATCTTTATTGGTAGAGCATTCTGCCTGGAAGATTAGCTGCTCTTTCCTTGATTTCAGTTCTTCGATTTCTTCGGTAATAGTGGTAAGCTGCTGATTTAATTTTATATGCCGGATGGGATTCAAAATACTGGTTTTATCCTTTTGCACATTCAGTTCTTTCCGTTCCGTAACTTTAGCTTTGAGTTCCTTTTTAACTGTGTTGTATTTATTCAGTATTGGATTGAAATGATTCATCCAGTCATGGATCACTTCTTTTTGCATCTCATTATGAAGTAAATGATACTGTATAAAAATCATATGATTGCGGATCGCTTCTAACGTTTCAGCTATTATTGGAATAGACTTTTCTACAGCTTCAGCCAGTTTTGCTACCTTTGCTTTTAATTCTCGGAGCATTTTGTTATCCGCACGAATCTGACGGTTGATTTCACAGCGGTCTGCTATCATGCCTTTCTTTTCCATATTCTGGGCAATGTAGCCTTCATGGATGGTTGGCTGTTCGGTGATTCCCTGATCTGCAAAGCTGCGGTGATCAATGGTAGCATTTATCTGATTACGTGCAAGCATTTTATTTACGGCATCTGCCCAGTTTGCCCGCCAGATACAAAGTTGTTCATCACTGTTCCATTGTTGGGAAATAGGATTCTGTCTGCCATATCGGCTGCTCTTGGGGTGTTTATCAATTCGTTCATATCCTTTTTCCTGTGCAACAGAAGAAGTCAGATATTCTTTCTTTTTCCCAACTTTATAGCGATATTGCTTTTCCCATCCCTGTTTCTGAGCAGTTTTAAATTCAGAAGCAGTAAACCCTTTTTCTTCCCCATCTTTGATACAGAGATATTCTTTTTCTGTTTTATACTGCCATGTTCCATTTTCATTTAATGGTCGGACAGTAAGAAGAATGTGTGCATGGGGATTGTGACCATCTGTATCGTGAATGGCAAAATCAGCACACATCCCCATATCTACAAAATTTTTTTAATAAAATCTTGAAGAAGAGAAATATTGCTGTCTTTATCCAACTCAACGGGGAGTGCGACAACAAATTCTCTTGCAAGTCGGCTGTCTTTGGTCTTTTCGTTTTCTTCCACAGCATTCCAGAGTTGTTCCCGGTCATTCCATTCCAATGGAGCCATTGGAGGAAGCATCACCTCCTGATAGATCAGCCCCTGCTTTCTGGTATAGTCATGCTGGATGCCGTCATAATCATTGTACATGCGGCTACAGCTCATATAAGCAGAAGCAGCAACAGCAGACCGACCGGAACCGCGGCTGACGACTTTGGCTTGCATATGATAAATTGCCATATCTGGCACCTCCTTTCGATGTTGCCTGCAACAGCGGATAAAGCCCTCGGCAGAGCGCACGAGCCCCGAAGGGGATACCACTGCCTGATTTATCAGGTGGTGAGTAAGTGCGCCCTTCGCCCTTCGGGATGAGAAATTGCTGGTGTCAACTAGTGTCAGATTCTTTTGAAACGGTTTAACAATTCCTGTCTGATCTGCGACGGCTCCATTGTCTGGAATTCCGGGAAGATGCTCTCCAAAACGGCACCCTCCTGAATCAGCCTGCGTGTCCGGGCATTTCGCTCTTTCACACGGTTCCGTGCCTGTGCTTCCTCTGCTCTGTGTCTTGCCTGTAATAATTCTTTTCTGATTTCTGTTTGTGTTTTTTTATCTGTCATATTGGCCTCCTTTCTTCTATGACCGTTTCCGGTCAGATTTTTAAGCAAGTAGTTTTCGGGCTTCTGACATATTAGCTACAGCGTTCAGTTCCCGGATATTCTGGTTGTTGATCTTTAGTGGGACACAACGCTCCAGAATCCGGTCATAGATCCTGCTGTGTGCTAAATCTTCCGGATGTTTTAATTCTTCCAACGTCAGATTTGTTGTAATGATCATAGGTTTCATACTGCGGTAACGGCTGTCGATTACATGGAAGACCTGTTCTAAAGCAAATTCGGAATTTCGTTCCACACCCAAATCATCAATGATCAGCAGGCTGTACTGATTTAAACTATTGATAAATTCATTCCGATCCTGCGGATATATTCCGGTCAGAGAATTTAAGATTTTGGCGAAGTTCGTCATGAGTACGGGAACCCCTTTATCTAGCAGAGCGTTTGCAACACAGCCTGCAAAAAAGGATTTCCCAGTGCCGACATCACCCCAGAGCAGCAGCCCCATGGCCTTGGATTTTATTTCCTCCCAGTGAGTAACATAATTTTTTGCCTTTTCAATTTCCGGGTTGATACCGTTATCGTGAGCAAAAGTGAATTCTCTTAAAGCCGGGTCTTGCAGACCGCTGGATTTCAGCCGGGAGATGTGTTCTAGAAATTCCTGGTGTTTTCGTTTTGCTTCTTCTTTTTCATATTGTTCCTGCTGGCATTGGCAGCGGATGATCGGAAACATGATTTTTCCTAAAAATTCTATCTTTTTCTGCCGTGGGGTGTGGCACTTGGAACAGTAGATCAGACCGTCCGTTTCGCTGATATATTCATCTTCTAAAGGCTGCCGGGGAGAAAGGTTCGGCAGTAGGTTTTGTGGTTTTATCATAGGCTTTCATCCTCCTTACATTCATAATGGCGTTTTACTGAATCATTATTTTTCTTCTCTTTATTATTAGGGGACAGTTTTCTGACTGTCTGGCGGACAGAATTCTGTCTGTCAAAGGGACGGTTTTCTGACTGTCTAACAGACAGTTTTTCTTCTGTCTGTGTTGAAAAATCAGCCGGGACTTTTACATAAATCCGGTTGGGATTCCCGGTTCCCTGACGAGCACGACAGATAAGGTCTACTTGTTCCAAAGCACTCAGAGATGTTTTGATGGTTGTCTGGCTTTTGCGAAGTGTTGCTGCCATATCTTCAATGGTGAAATAGGAGAACACATGACCTTTTTTATCAATCCAGCCGTCATTTTTTTGTGATAATCTTGCCCGGTTTAAAAGCACCACATAGAGCAGTTTTGTGGTTTCGGAGAAATCACAGTCCAGAAGAAAACTGGGAAATGCCATATATGGCGGTAGAGTACTGTTTGCAGTAAGAAAGGTTGTCATGCACTCACCTCCCCTCAGATGACGAACACTTATCTATTGCAGTATTTTTCATCTGTAACAGGACTTCCTCTTTGTGTTTTCATAAAAATCCTCCTTTCCGATAATCTTTTGTGCGGATGTTTCGCACAGGATTAGTTTATTGAAAAGAAGGGGGAATGGCATTGAGCCGGGATTGAGTGAGAATTGAGTTACAATGAACTTTCAAATATAAACAGGAATAGTTACAACGAAAAAACGGGTGTATAATCAGGTTAGTAAATATTATTTATTAATCACATCTATTTATGGATTGACAACAGTGAAAAAATAAAGTAAACTAAAGTTAGTTAAAGCTAATTAAAAAACGGCTTATGTTTAGATAATGGGATAGGTTTATAAAATTATAGAAACGTACATCTGATGTTTTTAATGAAAGCAAGGTGTGCATATTTTTTTCACATGAATTAGTTAAAACTAACTATTGATAAAGAAAACTTACTGGGTAGAGTAGATTCATTTTCAGAAAAGATGTTTAAGGAGAAGTGAAAGAAAATGTCAGAGGAAATGTTAGTATGCCATTGTTCACCTACGTTAGCAGGACTGAAAACGGGAAGTCTTTTTTCATGCCCTTATAGTTCACAAAAGATGATTATAAAAGAAATACGTGAATTTAATCAAAAACTGACACAGAAAGGGATCCGGATTATCCCGGTTCGCATATCAGACAAACGGATGCTGGTTTATGTCTATCGTCCAGAAAAGTTAAAAGAAGATTTTTCTGATGAGAAAACTCAGATCATATTGAAATGTAAGGGATATGATTGTACGAATCTATCACAGTGCATCTGCAGACTCATTCAAAAACTGCAGAGTGACCCAGACTTTCCGCATGAAATAGGTTTATTCTTAGGGTATCCGGCAGAGGATGTAAAAGGATTTATTGAGAATAAGGCGGCCTGCAGCAAATGTTCTGGGTGTTGGAAGGTGTACGGGGATGAACAGGCCGCGAGGATTCTGTTTAAAAAATATAAAAAATGCACAGAAATTTATTGCAGGAGATGGAAAAGTGGCGTGGCTGTTGAACAGCTTACGATTACTATATAATCACAAACTTCAGAAAGGAAGGTAAAAATCATGAGTAAAATTGCAGTAGTTTATTGGAGTGGCACAGGAAATACAGAAGCCATGGCAAAGGCAGTACTGGAGGGCGCGAAGGAGAAGGGGGCAGAGGTTGTATTATTAACTCCGGATGAATTTGATGTTTCTATGATGGATTCTTATGATGCGATCGCTTTTGGATGCCCGGCAATGGGAGCAGAAGTATTGGAAGAAGAGGAATTTGAACCGATGTTTGCTTCTTGTGAATCAAAACTTTCAGGAAAAAGAATTGCACTGTTTGGCTCTTATGGCTGGGGAGATGGAGAGTGGATGAGAGACTGGGAGACAAGATGCAAAGAGGCGGGAGCTGTCTTGATTTGTGAAAGCGTGATCTGCAATGAAATGCCCGATGATGAGGGGATTCAATCCTGCAAAGCGTTGGGTGAAAATCTGGATTAATAAATATTGGGGAATGCTGCGAGAAAAGATTTTAATCAGTTAATAGCAGCGTTCCCATAATACGATTTAGAACGCAACCGATGATCAAGAACGGATGATTTTGTAGATATCTGCTATCGGAGCGTTTTATGAATATATTAAAAATGGGAGGTTGGGTATGAGTGTTGTTATTATAGGCGGGCATGATAGAATGGTCTGTCAGTACAAAAAAGTTTGTAAAAGTTTTAATTGTAAAGCGAAAGTCTTTACACAGATGTCTGCAACTTTAAGTAAACAGATTGGGAATCCAGATTTGATTGTACTGTTCACGAATACGGTTTCCCATAAGATGGCCAGGTGTGCAGTGGAGGAGGCGGAACGCTGCAATGCGGATGTAGTGAGATGCCATTCAAGTAGCAAAAATGCGTTACAGGAGATTCTTGGAAGTATCTGTATGTAGCGAAATTTTTTTATATATTAAGAATAGATATTGTTTTGGTGAGTTGATAGAGGTATAGGTTATGTCTTTTTTTCAAAATACTTGTAAGCCAAAAGGAATCGGCGGCAAAATTATGGTTCATATGATGAATACTGGTCATTCATCTATGGCTGAATGGGGATTTACACATATGGAAATTCAAAGCGATAATGTATGTCTGGATATTGGATGTGGCGGTGGGGCAAATGTCAGAAAGTTATTAGAAAAAAGTCCGTATGGCAGAGTGGTTGGCATTGATCATTCAGAAATCAGTGTAGAAAAAAGCAAAAAAATCAATAAAGCAGGGATAGAAAGTAAGCGTTGTGAAATCCTGCAGGGGGATGTCATGAAACTCCCTTTCAGAGGTGAAACTTTCGATGTAATTACTGCATTTGAAACAATATATTTCTGGCCGGATATTAGTGAGGCTTTTAAGAAGGTATATAAAATTTTGAAAATCGGCGGAACGTTTATGATCTGCAATGAATCAAACGGTGAAAATCCAAAGGATGAAAAGTGGACGAAGATAATACAGGGGATGAAGATTTACAATTCTGAGCAAATAGAAAAATCTTTGGAGGATGCCGGTTTTAGAGGAGTAAAAGTAGATAAAACAAAAAAAGGTTGGATTTGTGTGGTGGTAAAAAAGTTATGAAAAGCAAAAGAAAACGATGGTATTTATTGTGGTTTGTAGGCGCAGTAATATGGCTGACTAACTTTTTTGACAGTTTCAGAAAAGATGGGGTTGATTTTGTGGTAAGCATGCAACTTTTAGCCGCAATACTCTTCTTTGCTGCAGGTATTGTTGGGCATATTCGATATAAGAAGCACGATAAAAATCAATAATGCAATACTAAATATGGAAAATGAAAAGATTTTAGAAACCGGGAAAGTATGAAATTCCCGGTTTTAAAATGCCATTCAATTTATAGTGAGAAGAGAGTTATTTGATATGCTTTTTGAGGGCTTCAAAACTTTCAGAACTAATGACATGTTCTATCCTGCATGCATCTTGTGCGGCAATATCCGGATCAACACCAAGACGTTCTAGCCAGGAAGAAAGAAGAACATGGCGTTCATAAATCTGTGTAGCTATTTCTTTTCCAGATTCAGTTAAATTAATATATCCTTCCGGAGATACCGTTATATGTCCGCTTGTACGCAGTTTCTTCATAGCCACACTTACGCTGGGTTTTTTAAAGTCTAATTCTGTAGCGATGTCCACAGAACGAACAACAGGACGTTTTTTGCTTAATATTAAAATAGTTTCCAGATAGTTTTCACCAGACGAATTTATGTGCATAGCTTGTCACCTCCTATATCATTCGGATTCTTTTATAAAAATTGTATAGTTATTGTATCATGATTCATGGTATTCAGCCAGATATATTTATAAAAGAAAAATAAAAAAGTATTAAATAATTATTGACAACTCACCGGGATTAGAATATACTAACAACGTCAAATGAGAAAAAACATCGAATAGCTGTGAGTAAATTTTAAGTATAATTGTAAAAATGACTATAAGGAGCGAGTGGATATGAATTTAACAGAAGCCAAAGAAGGGGAAGAATATATCATTAAGGAAATTTTGACAGATGATGAAGAACTGACCTCTTTTCTGTTTTCTCTTGGCTGTTACAGTGGTGAACCAATTACAGTGGTTTCTCATCTGAAGGGTGGCTGTGTAGTTTCCATTAAGGATGGGCGTTATAATATTGATACTGATCTGGCGAAAGCCATTTCAATATAATAAAAAAATAGTAGTTTCCACTATTTTTTTTGCACAAAGGTTAGTGCATACTAATAAAGATAAGATGCGTATAATTAAAGACGTCGAAAAGGAGGAGAATTATGAGGATTGCTTTTGCAGGAAATCCCAACAGTGGAAAGACGACCATGTACAATGCACTTACCGGCAGGAATGAACGTGTCGGGAACTGGGCAGGCGTTACGGTCGAAAGAAAAGAAAGTCCGATCAAGAAAGGTTATTATGACGGGACGGAGGAGTTAGTTGCGGTAGATTTGCCGGGCGCTTATTCTATGTCTCCTTTTACATCGGAAGAAAGCATTACCAGCGGATACGTCAAGAATGAGAATCCGGATGTGATCATCAATATCGTGGATGCTACGAATCTGAGCAGAAGCCTGTTTTTTACCACACAGCTTCTGGAACTTGGGATTCCAGTAGTTGTCGCACTGAATAAGAGCGATATCGTTAATAAGAAACAGACAAAAATTGACGAGAAGATTCTGTCTGAAAAGCTGGGCTGTCCGGTAATCAAGACGATTTCCACTTCTTCCGGACATGAAGGACTCAAAGAGACTGTAAATGCTGCGGCTGCATTAAGAGGAAAAGGTCAGAAAGCACCTTATGTGCAGGGGGATATTGATTTCAAAGATAAAACGGCAGTAGAAGCGGCTGACAGAAAGCGTTTTGAGTTTGTGAATGGAATTGTAAAGCAGGTAGAGAAGAGAAAAGTTTTTACAAAGGATAGAAACGTACAGGATAAGATTGACGGTATCATCACACATAAGATTATCGGTATACCGATTTTCGCAGCAGTTATCTTCCTTGTGTTCTACATATCCCAGACAACGCTCGGTACCTGGATCGCAGACTGGCTGGTGGCATGGATCGAGACTTTCCAGGGATGGGTCGGCGGACTGATGGAAAATGCAAACCCGCTTCTGTATGCACTCCTTGTAGATGGTATCATCGGTGGCGTTGGTGCAGTTGTCGGTTTCCTTCCGCTTGTTATGGTCATGTACTTCTTAATTGCATTATTGGAAGATTGTGGATACATGGCAAGAGCTACAGTAGTTCTGGATCCGATTTTTAAGAGAGTAGGGCTTTCCGGTAAATCTGTCATTCCTATGGTCATTGGTACAGGATGTGCGATTCCGGGCGTTATGGCTTGCCGTACAATCCGTAACGAAAGAGAACGTCGTACCACAGCGATGCTTACACCATTTATGCCATGTGGAGCTAAAATCCCAGTGATTGCTCTTTTTGCAGGTGCATTCTTTGCGGACGCATGGTGGGTTTCAGCAACTATGTATCTGGTGGGTATTCTCTTAGTTTTGCTTGGAGCTTTACTTGTGAAAAAGATTACAGGACAAAAATACAGAAAATCTTTCTTTATTATTGAACTTCCGGAATATAAGTTTCCAAGCTTGAAAAGGGCATGCGGCTCTATGCTGGAGCGAGGAAAAGCATATATCGTAAAAGCAGGAACGATCATTCTGGTATGCAATACGGTGGTACAGATCATGCAGAGCTTTAACTGGCAGTTCCAGCTTGTAGAAGAAGGTGCAGAAGGGACATCTATTTTGGCATCCATTGCCCATCCGTTTGCGATTTTGTTCATACCGCTTGGATTTGGAGTGTGGCAGCTTGCAGCAGCGGCAGTGACAGGTTTTATCGCAAAAGAAAACGTAGTTGGGACGCTTGCAGTAGTTTACGGTATCACAAACTTAATAGATACAGATGAACTGGCGTTGGTTGGAAGTGGGAATGAAGTAGCAACTGTTATGGGACTGACAAAGGTAGCAGCTCTTGCTTATTTGATGTTTAACCTTTACACACCACCTTGTTTTGCAGCTCTTGGAGCGATGAATTCAGAAATGAAGAGTGGAAAATGGCTGCTTGGAGGAATCTGTCTCCAACTTGCAACGGGGTATACCGTAGCTTTTGGTGTATATCAGATTGGTACATTGATCACAACAGGATCTTTTGGCACCGCATTTATTCCGGGACTTATCGCGGTTATTGTATTTGCTTTGATTATTCTCTGGAGAATCCGTAAGTCAGATAAAGAGTTTGCTTCAGAATACAGCCTGCATTCTGTAAACTCATAAAGGATAAAGGTTATAGCGGTGGTGGACAGAGAAGAAGTACTTTGTCCACCATTTTAATTAGGAGGTGAAATGGTCTATGCAAAATATGATTGCAGTTCTTGTTATTGTGATCTTAGTAGGGAGTGCAGCTGCATATCTTATTAAGGCAAAAAGAAGTGGAGTGAAATGTATCGGATGTCCGGCGGGAGGAAACTGCAGCAGCAAAAATAAAAAGAAAAAAAAGAAATTGACGGGTCCGGTCATCGCAAAGAAAACCATGTTTATTACAGGAATGCATTGTGAACATTGTGTACAAAGTGTGACAGACAGCTTGAACAGGATTGATGGAGTCTCCGCCAGAGTAGATATTAATAAAAGTTGTGCTGAGATATCCCTTGACCGTGAAATAGGGAAAGATACCCTGATCTGCGCAGTGGAAAAAGCAGGGTTTTTAGTTGAGTCTGTTCAAAGCTAGACCGTGGTATTTCATATGGGAGAAAGCGGGAATGAACGGTGAAAAAGAAAGTATTATTATAAAAAACAGAGTCTTATAGAGAAGGAGGTGATGCGGTTGTGAAACAACATAGGCTTTGGGCATGGGCGTCTGTCTTTTGCTTTTTGATGGTATTCTATACAGGCTATAAACACAAATGATCAGGAGGTACATAGGATGTTTAGTGATTCTACTTTGAAAAAAATCGGATGTTTTGTAGGAGGAGTCGTATTTGGGACTGCGGGTGTAAAGCTCCTTTCCAGTAAGGACGCAAAAAAAGTATATACAAACTGCACTGCGGCTGTACTGCGGGCAAAAGACTGTGTTATGAAGACTGCTACAACAGTGCAGGAGAACGCAGAGGATATCCTTGCAGAAGCACAACAGATCAATGAAAAGCGTGCACAGGAAGAGGCAATGCAGGTGCAGGAAGATGATGTTCAGGAGGATGGTGCGTCTGAACAGGAAGAAAACGAATAGGTAAAAGATGAGATTTCTTATCAAGCATGAAGTACAGGGCCGTCTCCGTATCCACGTTATCCGAAACCGAATGACATGTACGGAGGCGGATGTTCTTTGCTGGGCTCTTGAAAAACAGAAAAGTGTTATAAAGGTCAAAGTATATGAGCGCACCGCAGATGCTGTGATCTATTATACAGGGGACAGGGAAGAACTGATCCATGGATTAAAACAGTTTCATTTTGAGAAAGCAGATGTTCCGGATAATGTAATCTCAAGCTCCGGGCGTGATTTAAACTCTGCATACAGGGAAAAACTGATCACAAAAACATTACTCCATTATGGAGGGAAATTGCTCTTACCAAATCCGGTGAGAAAAACATGGCTGACTTTGAAAGCACTTCAATATATCGGAAAAGGGATCCGGTGCCTTGCAAGAATGAAAATAGAAGTTCCGGTATTAGATGCAACAGCAATTGGTGTGTCCGTACTGAGGGGAGATTTTAAAACGGCCGGTTCTGTCATGTTTCTGCTGGGAATCGGAGAATTGCTGGAGGAATGGACCCATAAGAAATCCGTAGGGGATCTGGCACGTAGCATGTCTCTAAATATCAAAAAAGTGTGGTTGAAAAGAGACGAGCAGGAGATTTTAGTTCCGGTCTCGGATATCCTGCCGGGTGACAGGGTGATCATACATATGGGCAATGTGATTCCGTTTGATGGAGAAGTGTCTTGCGGAGAAGGTATGGTAAACCAGGCATCTTTGACCGGAGAATCTCTTCCGGTACGAAGATGCGAGGGACAGTCCGTATATGCGGGAACTGTTTTGGAGGAAGGCGAATTGGAAATCGTAGTCAGAGCTGTATCAGGCTCTACCCGGTTTGAGAAGATTGTAACAATGATCGAAGATTCAGAGAAACTGAAATCAAACCTGGAAAGCAAGGCGGAACATCTGGCGGACCGTCTGGTGCCTTATACTCTGGCTGGAACAGCTATCGTTGGTCTGCTGACACGAAATGTTACAAAAGCGCTCTCAGTTCTTATGGTGGATTTTTCCTGTGCATTGAAGCTGGCTATGCCGATTGCAGTCCTTTCTGCAATACGAGAAGCAGGACAGAATGGAATTACCGTAAAGGGTGGGAAGTATCTGGAGGCTGTGGCAGAAGCAGATATCGTCGTATTTGATAAGACCGGTACGCTGACAAAGGCGAAACCAATCGTAAAAGAAGTCATTGTGTTTGGTGATTATCCGGAACCGGAAGCACTGCGGATTGCTGCTTGTCTGGAAGAACATTTTCCACACTCTATGGCAAAAGCCGTCGTGGATGCTGCAAAAAGAAGAAGTTTGTATCATGAGGAGATGCATTCCAAAGTAGAATATATTGTTGCCCACGGTATTTCCTCCTATATAGAAGGGAAGAAAACAGTCATCGGCAGCAGCCATTTTGTGTTTGAGGATGAAAAGTGTCGGATTCGTCCGGAATATCAGGAGCGGTTCGATACGCTTCCAGGAGAATATTCTCATCTGTTTCTTGCCATTGACGGAGAACTGGTTGCAGTAATCTGTATCGAAGATCCTCTCAGGGAAGAAGCCGGGGAGATGGTAAGGCTTTTGAAAGAAGAAGGCATTTCCAAGATTGTTATGATGACAGGAGATAGTGAACGTACTGCAGTATCCATTGCGAAACGAGTGGGAGTGGATGAATATTATTCCGAAGTGCTTCCGGAAGACAAGGCAGACTTCATTGAAAGAGAGAAAGCGGCAGGAAGAAAAGTAGTGATGATCGGTGACGGAATCAATGATTCGCCAGCGCTTTCAGCAGCAGATGCGGGAATTGCAATCAGTGATGGAGCAGAACTTGCGCGAGAGATCGCAGACATTACGATTGCTGCTGAGGATCTGCGGGAAATCGTAGTACTGAAACGTTTGTCTAATGCGATGATGCACCGTATTCAGGGGAATTACAGGGGGATTGTCGGTATTAATGCAATGCTGATTGCACTAGGAGTGGCAGGAATTATTCAACCAACGACCTCTGCGTTACTACATAATACTTCTACTTTAGCTATCAGTTTGAAGAGTATGGGAAATTTATTGCCGACTAATTAATATAAAATATTCATATCGTTATAATTTTTAATGTCTGAATAGTTTGATTTGTAGACTATTCAGATATTTTTATAGAACTCAATAATTGTTGTCTAACTACAGAATTTGCAGATATATTTCCGCAAACAAACGGAGATATTTTGGCATATATCATATTAGTCTGGATAAAATTCCCGACGGCCGGCATCAATCAGGGCCTGTCGTTCCATGTGGAGCCTGACTGCAAATCAGTGCGAAAATAGGCGGTTTTGCAGGATTTCAGGGATAAAGCGCAGTCTGTTTGCCACCCATTTGCCACCCGAAAAAATGAAATGAACAAAAAATGAAGAAAAGAGGTTGAATACTCTGAACTAAATCGGAATGTCCAACCGCTTTTTTATTTACCAGGGATTGACCGCAGTGATGTGATTTTTTCCTCCCCCCTCAATTTTGAAGGATAGGAGAAAATGATTTACGGATGATAATATCTCAGCACGTGTTCCGGGTATTTCTGATCGCCGTAATCCCATGGGCCGGCAGTCTCATAAAAAGGATCGTCCTCAGACCGCGCAGTTTCGCCGCTGGCCATTTTGGCAAAAGCCTCTGAAGTTTTTTCAGACCAGGAGGTGATACCGTTCTTTTCCAGGTAGGAGAAGTAAACGTCTGCGCCGAAATTATAAGCCTGAAGGGCAAGGCGGATTCTGTCCATATCAGTGGGGCTTGATACGCCTGCTTTTTCCATTGCATATTTCAGTTCCTGGATTCCACATTCAATGGAGTAGGAAGTATCGGTGATCCCATTTGGAACCTGGGGGTATTTTTTATTGTACGCGCCCTCAGAGGACTGAAGAACGTCAGGACCGCGGCCGGAGCTTTCCTGCATCATCAGAGCAAGGATCAGATCTGTATAATCAGACATTCCGTATTCTGCGGCAATGGTCTCCACATCCTGACGGTAGGCTTCACAGGCAGAGTTAATAGTAAGTATCTCTGACGGCTGCTGCCGGAACCGTATCATCCCGCCTGTAACAGCAAGCAGAAGAATGATCAATGCCGCGGCAAGAAACAGTTTCTGCTTTCGTACCTGTTTTTGTCTCAATCGCTTTCTGCGGCGTGCGCGAAGCTCCCGGTGGGAGCTGGAGGCTGTTTTCTGGCGGCGCGAAGCTCCGGGATTTTTAACAGAAACGCTTTTTTTACTGGCAACAGAGGCTTTGTTATTGGAGACTCTGTTTTGGGATCTTGCAGAAGATACGTTGTCTGAGGAGACAGAGCTGCTTTCTTTCTGCCTTGCAGGTAATCTGTTCTGTTGTATTTTTAAAGTTTCTTTATCTGATGTATTCATAGCATTATTGTATCGGGAAAACCCTGTTTTGAAAAGAAAAGAATTATTATGAAAGTCTTAAAAATTGGTGAACACCACATAGAAAATTGAAAATAGCAAAGGTCTATGGTATGATTTGTAGGAAGTATCGCACTCAGATCTGAATCATCAATGAATATATAAATTTAAGAGGTTCTTTTTTATGTATACTGATTTGTAAGCTATTGCAGAATGAAAAGGCTGGTGGGTCATATAAAAACATACACCGGGCTTATCCTTTTAACTATCAATGAGCAAATTTAAAAAGCAGCAAAATCCTCGCTGATTTGTCTTTCTGAGAGGCAAATATAGAGGCAAAAAATTCTTTTTTGTCCGTATATTACGGATTTCACTATGTGAAACTTGATATTTGGTCATTTACAGACAATGAGATATGATAAAACAACATAGAGGTGACAGACAGGCTGTGCCGGTAAAAATATGTAGTTTTTAACAGGGCAGCCGGAAAGAAAAGGTGAAAAGTATGAAAAACAGATTCTGGCTTCTGCTGTTATCAGCGGTTTTGGTTTTCAGGGGAACTGCTGTTTATGCGGATGTGGCAGATTATCAGACAGTGACGCAGGAAGAACAGAAAGAAAATAAAACCATACAGACTTTTGAGACAGACGATGGACAGGGCAATTCTGTAAAGGTCGCAGCGTGCAGCGACATACTTTATGTGACAGCCAAGGCAGCAACTCTCCGGTCAGTACCCGGCGATGAAGGAGAGGCTCTTGCAGAGGTCTGCCTTGGGGATGAAGTTTCCAGAAGCGCTGTGTGCGACAATAACTGGAGTAAAGTTTCTGTGGAAAAAAACGGGAATAAGGTAATCGGTTACATACAGAATCAGATGCTCAGTGCTGATATTCAGATTCAGCCGGAGAACGATCAGGTAGAGGTAAAAGCAGACAGCAGTATTCTTGATTATCCGGGAAGAAAAGACGGAGAAGTAGTGGGAGAAGTGCTGGAGCTTGATCAGGTAAAGCGCACAGGAACCGTAAATGAAGTGTGGAGCAGAATTTCCTATGAGGACGAAAACGGAGCGGAGCAGACCGGGTATATCCCCACCAGCGCTCTGGATCTGCCGGAACCGGTGCAGACTGCAGATGCGGGAATTGATAAAACTCTGGATGCGGGAACCCTTTCAAAAAGCAGTGGAGAGGGCGTTTTTGCAGAGGCAGTGGAGGCAGGAGGAAACGTAAGTGAAGTCAATGGAGTACAGGTTGGAACTCCTGTTGCGGCATCTTCAGATGCCAATCTGAAGCCGCTGGGAACTTTCCGCATCACACATTACTGTCCATGCAGCATCTGTTGCGGTCCGTGGGCCAATGGAATCACGTCTACAGGTGTAACCGCAACTACCAACCACACAATAGCAGTAGACCCGTCCCAGATCCCTTATGGCAGTCAGGTAGTGATAAACGGACAGGTATATGTGGCAGAGGACTGTGGAGGCGCCATTAAGACAAACTGTATTGATATTTATGTGGCAACCCATGAGGAAGGCGAGTCAAAGGGTGTCTATTATACGGATGTATACCTGATCCAGTAAATACAGAATGCAGTTTCTTTTCCATGCTCTGACAGTAAAGAATCCGGGCACATTTCAGCCTAGACCCGGGTATGCTGGCAGATGATTCTGGCAACTTCTTCTGCGCTTTCCTTCTGACCGTTTTCTTCCCATTTCAGGAAGGTGTTCAGCAGACCGCCTGCATAGTAATAAATATCATATAAAGACTGAACAGTTTCTTTTGGCAGATAGGAAAGCATAAATTCATTGATTCCGTCCATGAGAATAGAATGAAGCCCGTTTTGTGTCATAGTCAGAAAAAAGGTTTTGTACTGATCAAAGAATTTAAGCGAAAAAACAACATGAGAATACTCCTGGTAATTTCCAAGCCCGGGAGTATTTTTTCGTGCCTTTAAATAGTCTGCAACGATTTCTTTCATATAATCAGTAAGCGCTTCCTGAACAGAATCGTAGTAATAATAAAATGTCATGCGGGACACTCCGGATCTTTTCGCAATTGCAGAAACATTTACACCGTTCATCCCTTTGTCCTGCATAAGCTCAATAATGGCTTCTCCAATACACATCCGGGTAAAAAGAGAGCGTTCTGTTTTTTGAGCGGTTTTGTATCCGTTTCCGGAGCAAGCAGTATTTTTCATATAATTTCCTCGTATTATGCCTGTTTCTATAAAATTATAAATGAGCAGATATCGAATTTTGCACAATAGAATCTATAATATATGGACATAAAAGAAATATTAAGCTTTATATGTGTATCCTATAAAGATAAACTTGTGATGATTTTGTGCTTTTTTTCAAATTTGTTCATTTATGCTTATAAAAAGTAAATACAGATTTTTGTACAACAATATCCGCAGCACACGGACAGAAAAATATCCCTGTGTACGTATACAAGACAGAAGATGTCTTTGGGCAAGCTTTTAAATTTGTTTATTTATAGTTTATCCGATGATTTCCTTACAGAAAGAAACATTTTGTAAATTGTATCATGTACCGAGATAGAATACAATGACAGGTATTGACAAAAATACAGAATCAGGAGAAATGGTACAATGACAAGATTTATTGCGGATTCCTGCAGTGATATGCTTCAGATGGAAGGCGTGGATTTTGTAGCGGTTCCGCTTACAATTTCCACAGATGTGAAAGACTATGTGGATAATGAAAATTTAGATGTAAAGGGCATGACGGAGGATCTGGCAGGCTATAAGGGAAAATCATGCACGGCCTGTCCCGGGGTGGAAAGCTGGCTGAATGCTTTTGAAGGGGCTGATGTTATTTATGTGGGAACAATGACAAGTACTCTTTCCGGAACTTATAATTCAGCGCTGGTGGCAAAGGAGATGTATCAGCAGTCACATCCGGAAGCCAGGATCCATGTTTTTGATACACTGAGCGCAGGACCGGAGTTGAGACTTCTTATGGAAAAGCTGACAGAGCTGGACAGAGAAGGAAAAAACTTTGAAGAAGTAGTACGGCTGGGATGCGAATATATGAAAAGAACCAGACTGTTTTTTGCACTGAAATCCTTGCACAATCTTGCGCAGAATGGAAGAGTGAGCAAAGTGGTTGCCGCAGCCGCAGGGGTACTGGGAATCAGTGTTTTTGGAACAGCCAGCCAGGAGGGAATCCTGGAGCCTTCTGCAAAATGCAGAGGAAGAAAAAAGGTAGTGGAAGAATTTCTCAATGAGATCACAAAAACAGGATTTCAGAAGGGCAGGATCCGGATCAGCCATGTAGATAATCTTTCCCTTGCAGAAAAGATCAGAGATTTGATTCTGGAGCGCTTTCCTCAGGCAGAGATCCTTGTATATGAAGCCAGAGGACTTTGCAGCTATTATGCAGAGAGCGGAGGCGTTCTCGTAGGAGTGGAAGGAAATCTGTAAAAAAATAATCTGAGCTGAGCAGAGATTCTGAAGCTCTTTTTCGGAAACAAAAAGACTGATAAACAGTGTTCTTATGATGGAAACATTGCTTATCAGTCTCTTTTTATGTATTTTGGAAAAGTATTATATGACTATTCAGGCGTTTTTCAGAGCTTTTTCAAGATCAGCAAGAATATCATCAATATGTTCAATTCCCACAGACAGTCGGATCATTCCCGGAGAAACACCGGCCTCCCGCAGCTGTTCATCATTCATCTGACGGTGAGTGTGGCTTGCAGGATGAAGAACCATAGTCTTGGAGGCAGCAACATGAGTACAGATATTGGCAAGTTCCAGGCTGTCCATGAAACGGACTGCTGCCTCGCGTCCGCCTTCCAGCTCGAAGGAGATCACACCGCAGGAGCCGTTTGGCAGATATTTTTCTGCAAGGGCATGGTATTTGTCTCCCGGAAGTCCGGGATAAATAACCTTGGAAACCTTTTCATGTGACGCAAGGAATTCTGCTGTTTTCTGTGCATTGCTGCAGTGGCGCTCCATACGGAGAGGAAGTGTTTCCAGTCCGATATTCAGAAGGAAGCAGTTATTAGGAGAAGGGATGGAACCAAGATCTCTCATAAGCTGAGAGGTTGCTTTGGTGATATAGGCTTTTTTTCCAAACTGCTTTGTGTACACAACTCCGTGATAAGACTCGTCCGGCTGGGTAAGACCGTGGTATTTGTCACCGTAGGCTTCCCAGTCAAAGTTTCCGCTGTCAATGATCGCACCTCCTACCTGAAGTCCGTGACCATCCATATATTTTGTGGTGGGGTGGGTGATGATATCAGCGCCCCATTCAAAGGGACGGCAGTTGATGGGGGTGGCAAAGGTATTGTCAACAATAAGGGGAACTCCGTGCTGGTGAGCAACACTGGCAAATTTTTCGATATCCAGAACTACAAGGGCCGGGTTGGCAATGGTTTCCGCAAAAAGAGCCTTGGTGTTAGGACGGAAAGCAACCGCAATTTCCTCCGCAGATGCGTCTGTGTCCACAAAGGTACAGTCAATGCCCAGTTTTTTGAAGGTAACAGCAAGAAGATTAAAGGTTCCGCCGTAGATGGTGGAGGCAGCTACCACGTGATCTCCGGCCTCGCAGATATTAAAAACCGCATAAAAGTTTGCAGCCTGTCCGGAAGAAGTGAGAAGCGCCGCAACACCGCCTTCCAGTTCTGCGATTTTCGCAGCAACAGCATCGTTGGTAGGATTCTGAAGGCGGGTATAGAAATAGCCCTCGGCTTTCAGGTCAAAAAGCTGGCCCATTTCATCTGTAGTATCGTATTTAAAAGTGGTGCTCTGATAAATCGGAAGCGCACATGGTTCTCCCTTGGAAGGAGTGTAGCCTGCATGGAGGCATTTGGTTTCAAGTCTGTAATCGCTCATGTTTTTCAGTCCTTTCTGAGATGTAAATTCTGTTCGCAGGACAGTATTGCACCGCTGTGAACAGGTGAAGAAATAATATGGATTTATCATAGCACAAAAAAGGTTCAGTGACAATTAGAAGGGACACTTGAGTTTCCGTAGTTTTATCCACAGCCCTCCTATTTTACGTGCTTTGTTATAAACAACTTTAAAAAAATGCTCAAAATATAAGGAATCTTCTTCCTTTTTGATGTAAAATTTAAGTGTCAAATCAAAACCTTACTAAACAAAAAGAAGGAGGATTCCTTATGACTTATTTTACATCAAATACTTACATTTTGAAACGAAAAATTTTAACTTTTACAAATAAAATTTCAAAACATCTTTCTAAGCCCGAACGTAAATTTACTGCTGATATTACTTATGGCATACTTGCCTCTGGCAGCTGTCTTCTGACAGATGTTGCTGACCAGCTTCATGAAGATTCCAAAAAGATAAATATTGTGGATCGCCTTTCCAGACATCTTGATAAAGGTACTCCTGCTGAAGCTGCTGCATCTTATCTTCAGCAAATCAAGAAATGGGTTCCGGCAGAACCAGTCATTTACATTGATGACAGCGATGTTGTAAAACCGGATGGTTATAAATTTGAATCCCTTGGCATCGTTCGTGATGGTTCAGAAAGTACATCGACTAAAAATGTTTATAAAAAAGGGTACCATGTAACAGAAGCATGTGTCCTTACTACCAGTAATCATCCTGTTAGTATCTTTTCAAAAATACACTCTTCAACTGAAAAAGATTACAAGTCTGCCAATACCATTACTTTTGAGGCCATGGAACAAGGCGCGGCTCTCTTTGAAAAAGCAACTTTTTGTATGGATCGTGGTTATGATGATAACAAGATGTTCCTAAAGCTAGATGCTTTAAAGCAGAATTATGTGATTCGGTTAAAATCAAACCGCAAGCTTCTTTATCATAATAAATGGACATTTGCCACTGAACTGCGTAACCGCCGTAAAGGGAAAATCAAAACCAATGTATTCTATAAGGGAAAAAATCATGAGGCTTATATTTCCCATGTCAAAGTCCAAATCACAGCTTCCAGAAAAGATATTTATCTGGTACTGGTTTACGGTATTACAGAACATCCAATGATGCTTGCCACGAACAAAGAAATTAAATCCAAAGAAGATGTAATCAAAGGGGCAAGAACCTATTTTTCAAGATGGAAGATCGAGGAATATTTCCGTTGCAAAAAGCAGATGTTCCAATTTGAAAACTTCCGTGTACGAAAGCTTTGCGCAATCAACGCACTTAACTTTTATATCACTTTATGCATGGCATTTCTGGCAATGATTTCAATGTCATCCGAAACAAATGCATTAAAGGTTTCCATCATAAAATCAGCAGATCCTATAAAGGAAAAAGTGTTCTTCTGCTATTATCGGCTGGCGAAAGGCATCCTTGGCATACTATCGCATGCCAAGGAAGGTGTCAGACTCTGGTTCCGGACAAAACGTCCGGCATACCGTCAACTCTGCCTTAAGCTAGTCGCTTAAATAGATAAAAGTATAACTCTCCCAAAGTCCGGTTCCGGCGGGGCTTATTAAAGTGCCTTTACTCCTGAATACTGTCGTTCTTGATTCATTAAAATTGGGCAGATTGGTGCTTTAGGAGAAGTCATTTATGTTTAAATTACATTTTGCGGAAACTCAAGGAAGGGACAAAAAAGATATATTCAAGAATTGCTGTTATTTATGAAAAAAAGTGGCGGTTTTACGTAATTAGGGCTAGCCGTGGCGCCGGCGGCTTGATACAATTAAATTTGTTTGTTGATAGCTGCAAAGATGAAAAGAGGATAATAATGAATATATATAAATTTTGGAAAGCTGTTCCTGATCAGGATGAAGAGGAAATCAGAAAGTATTTTCAGAAAGACGCATATTGGAAAACCGTTAAGATAACAGAGGTGGCAGAATTATGATGTACAGAATACTGATAGTGGAGGATGATCCTTCCATTGCGGCAGGGCTGAGTTATGCTTTGGAAAAAGAGGATTATTTTGTGACGCAGTGCAGGAGCGTTGCGGAAGCCTTTGAAGTATCAGAAGCAGTTCATTTTGACCTTGCTGTTCTGGACATGCAGCTTCCGGACGGGCTGGGCAAAGAAATCGGACAAAAGCTTCAGGCAGAACAGACCCAGGTGATCTATCTGACTGTGGTAGATGATGAGGATGAAATTGTCCATACTCTGGAAAACGGCGCTGCTGATTACGTTACGAAGCCTTTTCGCATGAGGGAGCTGATGGTTCGGATCAGAAGGATATTGAACATAAAAACAGAGGAACAGCAGGTTATAAAGATCGGGGATGCTGTGATTGATGCAAATGCAGGAAAAGTATTTGTAAAAGATCAGCAGATTTTACTGACAGCGCTGGAATATCGGCTGCTGCTTATTTTTGCGGAAAATCCCTCGATTCTTCTTACAAGGGAGCAGCTTCTGGAACGGATCTGGGATATCAGTGGTGATTTTGTGGAAGATAACACCCTGACTGTATATGTGAAGCGTTTGCGGAAAAAGCTGGGAGATGCTGTTCAGATTTCAACAGTCAGGGGGATCGGGTATCGTGTGGATCAGTAAAAAAGAAATTCTGGAGCTTTCAGAGGGGATCCAGAAAGCCCTTGAGGGAGAAAGCTTTGACCCAAGGGATGAAAAGGAAGGCCCCTGGAGTATTTTTAAAAATGATATTTATACACTGCTGAATCTGGAGCGAGAGCAGAAAAGCGCCGCGATAGAAGAAAAAGAACATCTGTCAGAATATTTATCTGATATTTCCCACCAGCTGAAAACACCGGTTTCTTCCATTCTTCTTATGACTGAGCTTATGGAGGATGCCCCGGAGGACAGGCAGAAAGAATTTCTTTTTTGCATCAAAAAGGAAGTACGTCATATGGAGTGGCTGGTAACGGCGCTTTTGAAAATGGCAAAAATTGATTCCAGGAACGTGAATTTCCATAAGGATAAGGTGCAGACAGGGGAGCTTCTGGATCATGCTCTGGAATCTGTGGAGATCATGCTGGATATCCGAAATCAGACTGTGAGATTAAAAGAAGATATACAGCTTGTCTGTGACAGAAAATGGACGACAGAGGCTCTTATCAATCTTTTAAAAAATGCTTCAGAGTGTTCTGAGGAAAACAGTGAAATTCTGATAGATTCCGGAGAGAATCCCATTTATAGCTGGATATCTGTTACAGATCATGGAAAAGGACTGAAAAAAGATCAGATTGCAGGACTGTTCCGGAGATTTGAGGGGACGCGAAAAGAAAACGGATATGGAATCGGGCTGCCTCTGGCTCTTTCCATTATGCGGGCTCAGAACGGAGAAATTGAAGTACAGTCCGGTTTAGAAAAAACAGGCACTACATTTATCATGAAATTTTATAAATAGTCACGGAAGAGTCACTTTTCTTATTTATCATGAATATGAAAGAGGCCGGGACAAGCTATGGCCGAAAAAATGAGAAAAGAGGTAATATATGGAAGTTTTGGAAGTAAAAGAGCTGACTAAAATTTACGGCAGCGGAGAAAATCAGGTGACTGCTCTTGACCATGTGAGCTTTCAGGTTAAAAAAGGTGAATTTATTGCCATTGTTGGAGCGTCAGGATCGGGAAAATCCACTCTTATGAATCTGATCGGAGGAATTGACCGTCCTACCTCCGGCAGCGTTGTGATTGACGGAAAAAAGATTTTTGACATGAATGAAAGCGAAATGGCTATTTTCAGGCGCAGAAATATTGGCATTGTATATCAGTTCTATAATCTTATCCCCAATCTGACAGTAGATGAGAACATCATGCTGCCCTGTCTTCTGGATCAGAGAAAGCCGGATGCAGGGAAGCTGGATCGGATCGTGGAAATGACAGGCTTATCCCACAGGAGAAAGCATCTTCCGGGACAGCTTTCCGGAGGTCAGCAGCAGAGGGTATCGGTTGGAAGAGCGCTTATTAATGATCCGGCTTTTATTCTTGCGGATGAGCCTACAGGAAATCTTGACAGCAGATCCGGAAGGGAAGTGATAGAGCTTCTTATGGTTGCCAACCGAAAAGCCGGTCAGACGCTGATCCTGATCACTCACGATGAAAATATTGCGCTGCAGGCAGACCGGATCCTTACGATCAGTGACGGAAGGATCATTAGAGACGAGGTGATCCGGGGATGAATATTTTGTGTGCACTGGCCTACAGCCAGATTAAAAGGAAAAAATCCAGAACTGTGATCACCATTGCCGCAATTAGCCTATCCACAGCGCTTCTTACTGCAGTGATCAATTTTGCAGTAAGCGGAAACACTATGGTCAGGGGATTTCTGGGGGAGGATTATGGAGAGTTTGGAGGAGCCTATACCCTGCTTCTGCTGATTCCGGCGGCGATTCTGGGCGCTTTGATCATTGCAATGTCTGTGATTGTGATCTCCAATGTTTTCCGAATGAGCGCCAATGAACGGGTGGCTCAGTTTGGCACCCTGAAATGTGTGGGGGCAACAAAGGAGCAGATATATAAAACCATCATGTATGAATGTCTGATCTTGTGTACTGTGGCAATTCCTCTGGGCGTTGTGCTGGGATATCTTTTAAGCTTTGTGGGAGTTGGAATTTCAAATCAGTTTATGGAAGAGATGAACACTCTGGTAAGAATAATGATCAAGCAGGTAAATTTCAGCCTGTCCTTTGTTTTTTCTCCGGCAGCTCTTCTGGTATCTGTTCTGATCTCAGGTGTTACGGTATTTTTTGCCGCTATGCTTCCGGCAAAAAGGGCCATGAAGATCTCTGCTCTTGACTGTCTCAGAAACGGCGGGGAAACAAGAGATAAAATGAATGTTCATACAAAAATACAGATTAACGGAAAAACAAGGATTGAATATCAGCTTGCACATAAAAATGTGGCATCCAATCGAAAACAGATGAAGTCTGCGGTTATGGCCCTGGCTGTCAGTATGATTTTATTTGTTTCCATGAGCGGTCTGAAGGAGATCGCAGACGGGATCCGGGAATATATGACTTTTGATTATGGATATTCAGTGATTGCCGATTATACAGCAAACCGTAAATATACCACCAATCCGAAAACCGGACGGAGGGAAGAACATGCGCAGCTGATCAGCTCAGAGCTTGCGGAAGAAATTTCAGCCAGGCTTTCCGAGTATGAAGGGACAGAAGTATATGGAAGCGGAGTGGATTACGCAACCTATGATGCGCCTTTAAGTGCTGAGGATCTCACTTCGGAAACGCAGAAGGCGCTGGAAGAAGAAATTACAGAAGAACACGGAGATATGCTTCTGGATGTGGAGAGGATCATACTGGATGAAAAACATTACAGAGAACTGTGCAAACAGGCCGGCGTGGAATATGGTGGAATTTTGCTGCTGAATGATTATAAGTATAATGACCGCGGAACAGAAAAACATATTGAGCCGTTTCCGGCATCCATTACTTCTCTGAAGCTGGAAAAAGCAGACGGAAGCAGTCAGGACATAAAAATTGATGCTGTTTTAAGTTTGAAGGAGATTCCCAAACAGCTTCTTTACCCTAATACAAATCCGGTTCGTATTGTTGTTCCCAGCGGGGAGGTAAGAGGATATACCTGGATGACAACGCCTGAGGATGAAAACGGATATATGGAGTACGCCAGACAGGTTCTGGAAACTTATTTTCCGCAGAATGGCATGGACTACGGGGAAGCGGGATATGTCAGCCGGGTATATGGAGCTGAGGACTATTCAAAATTTATGAACATTGCCATTGTACTGGCATCCTTTTTTATCTATGCGTTTGTATTCCTGCTGGGACTGATTGGGATTTTGAATGTGATCAGCGCAGTCAGTTTTCAGATCAAAACAAGGGCAAGGGAGCTGGCTGTACTGCAGAGCGTGGGAATGACTTCGGAATCTCTGGAAAAGATGTTAAATACAGAGAGTATTCTCTGTTCAGGAAAGGCGCTGGCTATAGGGCTTCCTGTGGGAATGCTGATCGTCATGGTTATAGGATACTGCGTAAAAATGGTTTTCCCCATCAGGTTTCATATGCCCTGGGGTGCGGTGCTGATTACTGTTGCAGTGTCTTTTGGTGTGATCTGGGGAACGGTGAAGGTTTCACTGAGTACATTAAAAAAACAGAACGTTGTAGAAGTAATACGCACTCTTTAAGGGAATCTTTCCACAGAAATAATAATAAAAAGTTCTTGACTTTTGAAAAAATAGGATTATAATATCTATCATAACAACAAATTAATGTGATAAAGCACCAAAATCCAATGAAGAGAACAAGTCTGTGTTCCGTAATGGTATTTCAGAGAGTCTGCGTCCGGTGAAAGCAGATATACCAGGGAGGATGGATATCATCTCGAAGGAGCTGACTGAAACAACAGTAAGTCATGCCGGAATCCCCCGTTACAGGGAAAACGTATGAAAGTACGTGAGAGCTGCAGTCAATGCAGAAACAGGGTGGTACCGCGGATTCTATTCGTCCCTTCCGGCAGTAGCCGGAGGGGATTTTTTGGTGCTTGCGCAAAGAATGGAGGAAGCATTATGAAAACGTTACAAAAAGCAGGCAAATTTTTATCAGATTATACTTCTGCGGTAGTGATTGCAATCGCAGTAGTTACTTTTCTGGTTCCGCAGCTGATGGGCTGGGTCAATTATCAGCTGTTTACAGATATGGTTGGAAATAAGTTTACCAGTCAGTCTATGATTATCGGTATTATCATGTTCAGCATGGGTCTGACACTGACAGCAGAGGATTTTAAGATCCTGGCGCAGCGTCCTCTTGATATCTGTATCGGTGCGGCAGCGCAGTATCTGATCATGCCGTTTCTTGCTTTTGGGATCAGCAGAGTACTGCAGCTTCCGGATGCCATCGCTCTGGGGCTGATCCTGGTAGGCTGCTGCCCAGGTGGTGTTTCCTCCAACATTATGTCTTATCTCTGCGGAGGAGATGTGGCATTTTCTGTAGGAATGACAACAGTATCCACACTGTTATCCCCGATTATGACTCCGCTTCTTGTTTCTTTCCTTGCAAGCGGAACAAAGATCAACGTAGAAGGTCTTCCCATGTTTGTTTCCATTATTGAGACTGTGATTCTTCCGGTGGGACTGGGATTTCTGTTAAATCGTTTCCTTGGAAAGAAAAAAGCTTTTCAGGAGATTCAGAAGGTAATGCCCGGCGTTGCCGTTCTGGGACTTGCCTGTGTGGTAGGCGGAGTTATTTCTTCTCAGGGCTCCAACTTCTTTACCTCCGGTGTGGTGATCTTTGTGGCAGTTCTTCTTCACAATGGTCTGGGATATCTTCTGGGATATGGAGCAGGTAAGCTTACTGGAATGAATACCTCCAAAAAGAGAACGATTTCTATTGAAGTGGGAATGCAGAATGCAGGTCTTGCTACCAATCTTGCTACTACAACAGCGCAGTTTGCAAGCGCTCCGCAGTCAGCTGTGATCTGTGCTGTATCCTGTGTATGGCATTCGATTTCAGGAACTCTGATCGCAGGATTCTTTGCCAGCTTTGACAGAAAAAAAGAAAAGGTTCAGAGTGAGAATACAGCAGCAGAATGTTAAGCGGAAATCACATTGCGAAGGAATATAAAATAAAAAAACTATTGACGAATCAAAAGATTAACGTTATACTATAGCGCAGCAACAGCAATAACGAGATGAAGTCTGCAGGAAAGAGGCTTTTGGCCCGCCGAAGGAGTAAAACTCTCAGGTACCCGTATTTCGGGCAGAAACTGCAGATGGATCGTTTCTCTGGAGACATCTGTTTCTAAAACAGAGGCCGAAGGTGCAAATGACGCAGAAGACGTCTTGAATCTCTCAGGCAAAAGGACAGAGTATGCTATCTTAAAGCAGAACATTTTTCTATATGTCTTTTTATCTCTTTTCAGAAATGATCTTAATTTTAATCCCAAGGCTGTAAAATTTTATACAGAAGGAGCATTTTTTACCATGTGGAGTATGATGAATCAAATACTTGTAGCTGTAGATGATTTTGTCTGGGGCGTACCTCTGATGATCCTGATCATGTCTGGCGGCGTACTTCTTACTGTCCGTCTGGGCCTTCTTCAGATCCGGCGCCTGCCTCTGGCATTAAAATGGATGTTCAAAAATGAAGAGGGCGGAAGTGGTGAAATATCCAGCTTTGCAGCTCTCTGTACTGCGCTGAGCGCTACCATTGGAACAGGGAATATCGTAGGAGTGGCAACTGCAGTGTGCACGGGAGGCCCGGGAGCCCTTTTCTGGATGATCCTGGCTGCTTTTTTTGGAATGGCAACCAAATACGCAGAAGGACTTCTGGCAGTGAAATACCGGGTTGTGGCGGCAGACGGTCACAGCCTTGGCGGTCCTTTTTACTATATTGAACGGGGAATGGGTGCCAAATGGAAATGGCTTGGAAAGATGTTTGCATTTTTCGGTGTATGTGTAGGCCTTTTCGGAATCGGAACCTTCAGTCAGGTAAATGGTATTTCCAGCGCGATCCAGAACTTTTTTGATCCGGAGAAAGCAAACTGCGTCACCATTCCGTTTCTGGGCGAGTACTCCTGGGCAGTTGTGATTTCTTCACTGATCCTGGCATTTTGTGTGGCTGCGATTCTGATCGGCGGACTTCAGAGAATTGCTACAGTCAGCCAGATTATTGTACCCTTTATGGCAGTTATTTATTTTGGATTCAGTATCGCATTGATTTTATTTCATATCAGAGAAGTTCCGGCAGCAGTTGTGACAGTGGTAAACGGCGCTTTTAATCCGGCAGCGGTAACAGGAGGCGTTGTTGGAAGTATGATCGTGGCAATGCAGAAGGGTGTTGCCAGAGGTATTTTTTCCAATGAGGCGGGACTTGGAAGCGCTCCTATCGCGGCAGCGGCAGCGCAGACAAAAGAGCCGGTGCGTCAGGGACTTGTAAGTATGACAGGTACTTTTATTGATACCATTGTGATCTGCACAATGACAGGACTTTCCATTGTGCTGACAGGCGCCTGGCAGGTAGAAGGTCTGGAAGGCGTACAGGTAACTACCTATGCATTTCAGCATGGACTTCCCATTCACCCGCAGGTGGCTTCCTTTGTACTGATGGTGTGTCTGGTATTCTTTGCGTTTACTACGATTCTGGGATGGGATTATTACAGTGAACGATGCCTGGAATATCTTACAAAGGGAAACAGAAAAACAATCCTTGCATATCGCTGGCTTTATATTTTTGCAGTATTTATCGGTCCTTATATGACGGTAAGCGCGGTATGGACCATTGCGGATATCTTCAATGGTCTGATGGCAATCCCGAATATGATCGCCATGTTTGCGTTAAGCGGCGTAGTGGTAAAGGAAACAAAGAGCTTTTTTAAAGCCCAGAAACATAAGAGAGACTGATACATCTCTGTGACGGCAGATATAGGAGTGGGACGAGACTGTTCCTGCTTTTATATCTGCCTTTTCTGATGCAAAATACTTTGAGCAGGACAAAGAACATGGTATAATAGAAACACTTAATGAATCCGGGATGAAAACGCAGGATGAATCCAGAGAGAGGATAAGCCTGGATATTGAACGAGACTGAGTAATGCGAACATTGAGTCTTATATCCATGGTATGATAAAAACATTTCATGCTCCGGGACAGAAAACGCAGGATGAATCCAGAGAGAGGATATGCCTGGATATTGAACGAGACTGAGTAATGCGAACATTGAGTCTTATATCCATGGTATGATAAAAACATTTCATGCTCCGGGACAGAAAACGCAGGATGAATCCAGCGAAAATCCATAACCGGATATTTAAGAGTTCTGAATTATGCCATTTTTCGGAACATGAGCAGACGCAGCAGGAAAATCACACTTCAGCTTCAGAAAAGTACAGAAAGAGGGAGATTATGGAGAAACATCTGACAGAAAAGATAAGAAAAGAGCTTCTGGAAATGCAGGACCTTCCTTACCGGGATTTCCACGCAAAGCTGATGCCCACTGTGGATAAGGAAACTGTGATCGGGATCCGGGTTCCGGTTCTGCGAAAATATGCCAGAACACTGGCAAAGGAAGAGAACATCAGCAGCTTTTTTAACGACCTGCCTCATAAGTATTTTGAGGAAAATAATGTTCATGCTTTTCTGATCCAGCAGATAAAGGATTTTGAAAGGTGCGTGGAGGAAGTTGAAAAATTTCTTCCATATATAAATAACTGGGCTACCTGTGATATGATGTCTCCTAAGATATTTAAAAAGCATAAAGAGCAGCTTCTGGTATCGGTGCGGCGCTGGATTTCATCGGATGAAACCTATACGGTCCGCTATGGAATCGGGATGCTGATGCAGCACTTTCTGGATGAAGATTTCAGGGAAGAGTACCTGGAGCTTGCTGCAGGTATCCGCTCTCAGGAGTACTATGTGAATATGATGATCGCCTGGTATTTTGCCACAGCTCTTGCAAAGCAGTATGAAAAAGCGCTGCCCTATATAGAGGCGAAAAGGCTGGATGACTGGACTCACAACAAGGCCATTCAGAAATCCTGCGAAAGTTACCGGATCACGCCGGAACAAAAATCTTATCTGAGAACTCTGAAGGTAAAAAAAGCCCGGTCACAAAAAAAATACAGAGGAATAGTTATGAACAGGATAATAGAGATCAAAGATTTTCAGAGCCCGGAGCTGGATGTTTATGCAAGGCTTTCGGAGGTACAGCTTTTAAGAGCCTGTGAGCCAAAGCCCGGACTTTTTATTGCGGAAAGCCCGAGAGTGATCGAGAGAGCCATTCAGGCAGGATACTGCCCGGTTTCTTTTCTGGCAGAAAAAAAGGAGTTAAAAGGTCCGGCGGGAGAGCTTACAGAAAAATTTCCGGACATTCCGGTTTATACAGCCGCACAGGAGATTCTGACACAGCTGACCGGCTTTGCCCTTACCAGAGGAATGCTGTGCGCCATGAAAAGAAAAGAGCTCCTGTCTCCGGAAGCCATCTGCGCAGACGCACAGCGCATTGTCATTCTTGAAGATGTGGTGAATCCCACAAATGTGGGAGCAATCTTCCGGTCAGCGGCAGCCCTGAATATGGATGCGGTTCTTCTTACTGCAGGATGCAGCGATCCCCTGTACCGGAGAGCTGCCAGAGTCAGTATGGGAACTGTGTTTCAGATTCCCTGGACCAGATTTGGAAAAAAGGACTGGCCGGAAAAGGGGATGGGCTGTTTAGCCGATATGGGATTTAAAACAGTTTCCATGGCTCTTTGCGAGGATTCGGTCAGTATTGATTCTCCGGAACTGCAGGCAGAAAAAAAGCTGGCAGTGATCCTTGGCACAGAGGGAGAGGGTCTGGCTGCCGGTACTATTGCCGGCTGCGATTATACAGTACGTATTCCCATGGCTCATCAGGTGGATTCTCTGAATGTGGCAGCTGCCAGCGCGGTAGCTTTCTGGGAGCTTGGAAAAAGAACAAAATAAAATGCAGCAGGTTTCACAGATCCAGGAGAAGCCTGCATAAGAAAAACACTGTACAGACACTCAGTAAAAGAGCTGCTGCACAGTGTTTTTTCGTCAGAAGATTTATTTCAGTTTTTCGCCTGTAAGCATTTCATATGCCTGAAGATATTTGTCGATAGTCTTGTCAACGATCTCCTGAGGAAGAGTCCAGTCATGGCCGTCATTTTCTTTCAGCCAGTCGCGGGCAAACTGCTTGTCAAAGGAAGGCTGACCGTGTCCCGGTTCATATCCGTCAGCAGGCCAGAAACGGGAGCTGTCCGGTGTAAGCATTTCATCACCGATCACCATGTTTCCGTTTTCGTCAAGACCAAATTCAAATTTTGTATCTGCAATGATGATTCCTTTGCTGAGTGCGTATTCTGCGCATTTTTTGTACAGAGCAATGGTGTTGTCACGAAGCTTTTCAGCAAGCTCGCGGCCTTTTCCGGGGAAGTATTTTTCCAGATGATCAACGCTCTGTTCAAAGGAGATGTTTTCGTCATGATCTCCGATCTCAGCTTTTGTGGATGGTGTGTAGATTGGTTCAGGAAGCTTGTCAGATTCTTTCAGGCCCTCCGGCAATTTAATGCCGCAGACTGTGCCGTTTTCCTGATAGCTTGCCCAGCCGCTGCCGGTAATGTAGCCGCGGACAATACATTCGATAGGAAGCATGTTCAGCTTTTTGCACATCATGGATTTTCCGTCATATTTTTCATTCTGGAAAAATTCCGGCATATCTTTTACATCTACAGAAATCATGTGGTTTGGCAGAATATCTTCTGTCATATCAAACCAGAATTTAGACATCTGTGTAAGGACAGTGCCTTTTTTGGTAACCTCGTTGTTCAGAATTACGTCAAAGCAGCTGATGCGGTCAGTTGCAACCATGATCAGGCTGTCGCCGTTATCGTAGATCTCGCGTACCTTACCTTCTTTGATCGGTTTTAAATTCTGCATGTGTTCACACCTCATCATTAGATTTTTGTTTTTCGTTTCCCTGTAAAAAGTAGCACTGTTTGACAGTTTCTGTCAAGAGCAATTTCAAAACTTCTTTCGGGTTCTTTTAAAAATACAAAAATACAAAGTGAACAGTCAAATTCAACAGGATTCCGATTGAACGGGGAATTTGTTTGCAGTATAATAATATTCGATAAAAAATAAGGAGGACACCATGATGGCAGTGTATGAGATCACATTCAGCCCCACAGGGGGAACCGATAAAGTAACAGAACTTCTGACGGAAGCAATGGACGGCGAAAAAAGAAGGATAAGTCTTTTGCCGGAAAAGGAAGATTACAGCAGACATGTATTTAAAAGCGGGGATATCTGTTTTATTGCAGTTCCTTCTTTTGGGGGAAGAGTTCCTCAGGAGGCTGCAAAAAGGCTTGGAATGATGAAAGGAAATCAGGCCCGGGCGGTTCTGGTATGCGTTTACGGAAACAGGGCGTATGAGGACACGCTGATTGAATTAAAAGATGTGGCTGATAAGGCAGGATTTGTCCCGGCAGCGGCAGTGGCAGCCATTGCAGAACATTCCATTATGCATAAATTTGCAGCGGGAAGACCGGATGAAACAGATCAGAAAGAACTCCGGGAGTTTGGAAAAAGGGTCAGAGAATATCTGGAACATCAGGAAAAAACAGGAGAGCTCAGTGTTCCGGGAAATCATCCTTACAAAGAGCTGGGGACGATTCCTTTTATTCCGAAGCCGGGAAAAGCATGCAATTCCTGCGGACGGTGCGCGGCGCTCTGTCCGGTGGGCGCTATTGACCTGAATAATGTAAAGAAGGTGGATGAAGAGAAATGTATCTCCTGTATGCGATGTATTGCGGTCTGTCCGAAACATGCACGCAGCCTGAATAAAGTGGTTCTTTTTGCAGCAGAAAAGAAAATGGCAAAGCTGTTTGAAACAAGAAAAGAAAATGAGCTGTTTCTGGGGGAAACTGAATGACGGACAGCAGAAATCTTACAGAAAAAAGAGGAATGAACCGGGACACAATTAAATATATTGCCATGGTCACCATGCTTTTGAACCATGTGTCCTTTATTTTTCTGGAACAGGGGACTGTATTGGCTGAGATATTAACAGCCGTGGGGTATTTTACCGCTCCTGTAATGTGTTATTTCCTGGTGGAAGGAATGACTTATACCAGATCTCCGAAAAAATATGGACAGAGGCTGCTTTTGTTTGCTGTGATCTCGGAGCTTCCCTATTGTCTGGCCATGACAGGGGAAGGAATCATAGGCTTTGCGGGAATGGATATGCTGTTTACGCTGTTTTTATGTTTTCTGATCATAAAAGCCATGAGAGAGATCATCAATCCTCTAAGCAGAAATCTTGCTCTGGCAGGGCTGATTCTTCTGTCTCTGTTCTGTGACTGGGCAGTTCTTGCGCCTGCGTTTACCATTCTTTTTGTGAATGCAGGCAGGGATCACAGAAAGCTTAAAAGGGCATTCCTGACAGGAACTCTGGTATTCGGGGCATTCAATTTCCTGGGCGGCTTTGGAAGATTTTCTATGGACATAAATATACTCTGTACGATTCTGAGTATGGCAGGACCGGCTACGGCAGGTATCTGTATCCTGCGGTTTTATAACGGTAAAAGGGCAGAAACACACAGGAATTTTTCCAAGTGGTTTTTTTACTGGTTTTATCCGGTACATCTTCTGATACTGGGACTTGTGAGAGTGCTTTTGTTTGTCTGACAAAAATAAGCTGGATCTGGAAGGATTTATATCTGCCGGGTAAGGCTTTGTTTCCGGTTTGATGTAAATAACGGACGGACATAAAATTTGATAAACAGATATTAAAAAGAAAAAGGAATGGACAGAAAAATGAAAATACTTGTAGTGGAGGATGACCTTGCATTAAGCGCAGGCCTGTGCTTTGAGCTGGATGCCGGCGGCTATCTGACTGTAGCGGCATATACAGTCAGAAAGGCAGTCCAGCTTTTGGAAAATGAAGAATTTGCTCTTGTGCTTCTTGATGTAAATCTGCCGGACGGAAATGGATTTGAACTGTGCAGGGAGATCAAAAATAAGAAACAGCAGCTTCCGGTGATCTTTCTGACAGCAAATGATCTGGAGGAAGATGTGCTGAACGGATTTGATCTGGGGGCAGAGGATTATGTGACAAAGCCTTTTAATATGAACATTCTTCTTGACTTTAAGACGCTGACTGCAGTCAGGGGAAAGGAACGGCTGCCTGTTACACCAAATGAATATAAGCTTTTGAAGGTTCTGACAGAAAACGCGGGGAACATTCTGCCACGAAAAAACCTCCTGGAACAGCTCTGGGATGCAGGAGGAAATTTCATTGACGATCATACTCTGACTGTGACCATGAACCGTCTTCGGGGAAAATTTGAGGATGAAGCTCATACTTATATAAAAACTGTGCGCGGTATGGGATATATATGGACAGGAGGGGCGCAATGAAAGAAAAAAAGATCACTGCAGTGCGGGTGGGAGTGCTTCTCCTGGCTGCACTTTTTTTTGCTGTTTTGTACTGGATCCTCAGAGAAAATGTTCCGAGAAGGGGCGTCAGACTGGCGATCCTTGTATGTACGGCAGGAATCAGCGGCACAGCTTTTTTCTGGGTAAGGTTTCATCACAGGCAGGTGGCTTTGTTTGCTGATGATATCTGTGAAATGCTGGATGCCCTGATGGCAGGACGGGAACCGGAAAACTATTTTCCATACGAGGATTCTTTGTCTGCCAGAGTTCAGGGAAAGCTGATGCAGTACTGCGACATGATGAAGGAGGAAGGGCTTCAGAACCGCAGGGATAAAGAAACTATTCAGGAGCTTGTCAGTGATATTTCCCACCAGGTAAAAACACCTGTTGCAAATATTAAAATGTTTACCGGAATCCTGAAAAAGCACGCTCTGTCAGAGGAAAAACGGGAGGAATTTCTGTCAACTCTGGAAGGACAGATCAATAAGCTGGATTTTCTGATGCAGTCTCTGATTAAAATGTCGCGTCTGGAAACAGGAACCTTTGTACTTCATATGAAAGAAGCGCCTTTAAGCGAAACCATTGCCAGGGCAATGAGCGGAGTATGGGCGGCAGCAGAAAGAAAACATATTTCTCTTGAGGTACAATGCCATGAAGAACTGACTGCCTTTCATGATCCAAAGTGGACTGCAGAGGCAGTGGGTAATCTTCTGGACAATGCGGTAAAGTACACGCCTGATGGCGGAACCGTACAGGTGACGGTAGAACCGTGGCAGTTTTATACAAAGCTTACGGTTTCTGATACGGGAATTGGGATTGATGAAAGTCATTACCATGACGTGTTCCAGAGGTTCTTCCGGGAAGAAGAGGCGGCAGATAAGGAAGGCGTAGGACTTGGACTTTATCTGGCAAACGGAATCATTAATAAGCAGAAAGGATATATCAGTGTAAAATCACAAAAGGGGAAGGGTACGGCTTCAATGTCATTTAGTTAAGACATTAAGCAGATGTATTCCTATCAGGCAGAGGTAG
>QFCE01001031.1_pt1 | contig 144871 bp, 95 predicted proteins | sample 5346091 | NCBI WGS metagenome assembly QFCE01 (sample SAMN09062252, study PRJNA434731) | Human gut metagenome, whole genome shotgun sequencing project. | isolation source: stool timepoint A chromium assembly | host: Homo sapiens | collected 2015
CCCAAGAACGCTCATAACAAGTCTTGCATTTTCGATAAATTCTTCAAGCTCACTTTCCTTCTCTTCAGTGACATTTCCTTTGGGAGGTTCATTATTGTTGACAACTTTATATCTATGAGCTTCATTTGCAAGGGAGAAGAAACGATTTTCTAAATAGCTAATTTCGGTTGCACCAAGAGAGTTATTTGACGTGGTCAAAACTATCGCTTCTGACCAAAAAAAATCCTTTGATTTTGAATGGTGTTCATTTAGTCTTTGATTTGTTCCTTCTCCGTTCTTGCGAGATCTTGCTTGGCCAACATAAATAACGGGCTCAGAATCCTTATCAGAGGCTCCAATTAAAAAGTACACGCCACTGTACTTCAATTCTTCTCTTTCTCTACAAGAATCAAGTTCTTTGATTGGGATCTTGTAGACCACGCCAATCCAGTTTCCAATAGTGCATTTTATTTTTCCATCAGGCGTTCCATCCATCAAGAAAACATTTATAGTTCTGCCCGTTTTTTTTTCATTTAATTTTCTCTTGTTTTTAATTTAGATTACGATTATTGTTTTAGTTAATTAATTTTAAGATTCTTTTAAAGAAAGATTACCCCTTTGCATAATTCAATTTACATTTTTTTTGTGGAAAGAAAAGATTGTTCCCCTTCGAAAACTCGAGTAATTTCACTTCAGCACTTTAGGATATCTTAGTTAGATCCAACTCCGAAACTGAATTATTTGAATTTTTGTTAAGGTTTCCACGAACAAGAACTACCAAATTCAAGTTTACTCACGTTTCTGCCTTAACAAATATTGAGGTAATTTCTGATAACAATTTTGCGGGATAGCCCCGATAATGACTCCGTAAGAAGTCTTATGCGCCAATCGGTCTGACTAGGTTTTGTTTCTAAAACCTCTTCTTTGCCTCCGACTGACAAGTTTCAGGCAAACGATGCAATTAGGTCTTCAACCTTCGATCGAAGAAGAGGAGCTGACTGCATTAGCGGTTTAGCAAAAAGCTCCGATTTTCCTCCAGGAAACTCAATTCTGTGATTCGATGATTAAAACTAAATTTATTTATCTCAACCGCCCAAGGAAATTTATATGTTAAGTATCTGCATCGTTATTGCTTCGATTGCGGCAGCGGCGTACTTGATTTTCAAAAAGTACTATGCTCCCGGCGCTTTGTTATTTGTAGGCCTCATTACTTTAGGGGTAGTCGCCTGCATCAGCCCGGACCCTTTAATTACCGGCAAAAAAGCGACTCATCTTGCTGGCCTTGATGTCATTCAGATCTTTACCAACCTGCTTCAGACAAGAACAGCCGGTTTAGGTATGAACATCATGGCAATCGCCGGCTTCACTTACTTTATGGACCAGATCGGTGCTTCCGGCGCCCTGGTGAGATTAAGCGTTAAGCCGCTCAAGCTGATTAAAGCTCCATACATCGTTATGACACTGGGCTTCATTCTGAGCTTAATCCTTAATGTTTTCATTCCGTCTGCAGCTGGCTTAGCCCTCCTGCTGATGGTCTCCCTCTACCCGGTTATGGTCATGGGCGGTATCTCCCGTCAGTCTGCCGCAGCAACCATCTTGGTCGGCGGCTGCTGTTGTTTTGGGCCGTCCGGCGGCAACAACCTTCTGGCTGCTGATCTCACAAAGATGCACGTCATGGACTTTTTCCTGAATGTTCAGTGGACCATCGGCTGGGTTGCTGTTATCGCTATGCTCGTTGCCCACTTCTTTATCCAGCGCTGGTTCGATAAGAGAGACCTCGCCAAAGGCATCCTGACTAAGGAAGACTTCGAAGTTCCTCAGCTGACTAAAGAAGACGCCAAAGCCGAAAACGCTCCGCTTTGGTACGCACTCTTCCCGCTGATCCCGGTTATCCTCCTGTTCGTCTTCTCTCCGCTGATGTACAAAGGCATCCGCATGGAAGTTGTGACTGCCCTGCTGGTCTCCACTTTCGTTGCCCTCATCCTTGACGGCATCAGAAGAATGAACCTCAAAGAATCCATCGGCACGATCAAGACCTTTGCTCAGGGTATGGGTAAGGTCTTTACCTCCACCGTCTTCCTGATTGTCTGCGCGGAAGTGTTCGCAGCTGGTTTAACGAAATCCGGCGGTATTGCTGAAATCATCAACTCCGTTTCCGGTATGCAGGCTGGCGGTTACGCTGTCTTCACCGTTATGTTCCTCATCGTCGTCGGTTCCGCCTTCGTGATGGGCTCCGGCAACGCTGCTTTCTTCAGCTTCGCTCCAATGATTCCGGATATCGCAGCCAAAGTTGGTTTGAACGCTGCATTCATGATTTCTCCGCTCCAGTTAGCCTCCGGTATGGCTCGTTCTTCCAGCCCGATCGCAGGTGTGACGATTGCTATTGCAGGTTTGAGCGGACTCAATCCGTTTGATTTGATCAGAAGATCCATCCCCGTCATGGTAATTGCCATTATCGCTACTTACCTCCGTTCGCTGATGCTGATCTAGTTTTAGACTGATCTGATTCAACAAGAGGCAGCCAGCTGCCTCTTGTTGTTTCTGCCTATCCGTTTTAAGCCGGATGGAACAGATGCCCTCCCTACATACAAACATCTTCATCACCTTTGTTCTCCGGCTTTTTCTTCTTCTTTTTGTTGCTCCACTGGTTGCCTTCAGCAGCCATACGGACAAGCTTCGGCTCGAATTTCGCCAGGACATCCACCAAATCTCTCTGGCCGTCGATCACCTTATTGATGTCTTTATAGACTTCAGGAGATTCGTCCAGGGTTCCTCCGATCAAAGAGATGCCCTGTTCCTTGAGGATCTTTTTCATATCGGCATGTTTCAAGGTTCTGAAAGCAGCCGCTCGGCTCATCACTCTGCCTGCGCCATGAGAACAGGAATTGAAAGATTTCGCATTTCCTTTACCTCGAACAATGAATCCGGGCGAACCCATAGATCCCGGCACCACACCTAACTTACCTTTGCCGGCCGGCGTTGCGCCTTTTCGATGCACAATGAGTTCTTCTCCGTCATACATCTCTTTCCAGGCGAAGTTGTGGTGGTTTTCTACAAAACCCAATACGCCGCAGCCTAAAGCTCCGATCACGCTCTCATGGATCAGCTCATGGTTGGCTTCAGCGTATTTACCGCAGAGCTCCATGGCCTCCCAGTAATCTTTTCCTTCCTGAGAATCTAATTCCAGCCAAGCCAAACGCTTTAAGTTCTCAGGCAGTTCCGGATGGAGCTGCTGAGCCAGTTCAGAGAAGTGATTCGCAACATGCAGGCCTAAGCCTCGGCTTCCGGAGTGAGACAAAAGCGCTGTATAGATCCCGGCCTTAATTTTTAAGGTCGGTTCATCAACGTCGTTCTCCACCATGAGCTTTCCGAATTCAACGAAATGGTTTCCGTGACCGCTCGTTCCCAACTGAGAAGCTGCACGCTTGAAATTCTCTTTGACGACGCCGGATTTCCTCCATAACGGATCCTCCATTACCTTGTGCGTACGCTTTCCGGGCTCGAACGTCACACCTACGCCGAAACGCGTTTCATCCAAAAGTGTTGCGCCGAATTTGCGGCGATCTTTTTCGAATTCTTCGTAAGGAATATTCTCATGCGGCAGGCAATATCCACGCCGACAGCATACGGAATCACTGCGTTTTTAGTCGCCAGCACGCCGCCGATCGGGAGACCGTAACCCTGGTGAGCATCCGGCATCAGAGCGCCTCCGACGGAAATCGGCAAACTAACAGCCTCATCCATCTGTTCAAGCGCTCTGGCTTCGACCTTTTCTGTGCCCCACAACTTCCAAGGTGCCTTTTCTTTCCTCTCGCTGTAAACGATTCGGCCACTTCGGAATTTCTCCAGTTCTTCGGCTGCAACTTTGAAATTTTCTCTAACTTCTTCCGGGATATCTACCTGCTCCAAGACTTCTGTCGGATTGGCAGATACCGCCAGTTTGCCGACCAGAGGTTTTAATTCAGAATCCTTTTTACCGGCTGCATAGGATTTTCCGAGGGCTTCATAGAGTTTTGCTCTGATCTCGGCAACTTTGGGAACTTTCAATTCCTCTAAATCTTTTCCTTTAATCATGATTCTCTCTCTTAAATTTAGGCACGTTGACGACCAGGCACTTTCCGTCTTTTTCTGTCTTTACTTTTTGACCTGTAAACAATTCCAGAACCTTGATGCAGCTTTCAAGATGCTCTGATGAGCCCTTGGTTAAAAAGCTCCCTCCTGCTGTAAAGAAAAGCGGAAGAATGATCTGGTCAGCTAAATGAGTTTCAATCGATGCTGATGCCGCAAGAAAACCTCTAATCTGTTTGCCGAGACTTCTTGCCAGTGCTTCAGAGGTGTCACCGTACTGAGCAATTTCACTGAATACCGTAGGATTCCGTCCTGTCGTCCTAACGATTACCGCAGCTCCCGGTTCCTCGATGTCGGGATTTTCAGTGATCTCCAATTCATCAAATTTAGGCGCGGAGCCCCCTGCCTTCAGGCAGGGCAGGAAGCGCCTCTTCCTTTCGAATTTCTGTTAAATAGGTTCGTCTCTTTTCCAGCAGATGCAGCTTCTTGCAGCTGATGCCTGCCGAAATTCGGGTTCCGTCAAGCTTCCGAACATCAAAGAACCCGGATGATCGACGGCCGAAAATGAAGCCTTCTTCTCCCTTGCAGGCAACTTTGTCAAAAAGACGGAAGCCATTGACCTCAAAGGGCGCCTGATTGCGCTTTCGAATGCCGCCTTTGAGGATGGAGAGTTTGTGAATCTGCCGGTTGTTCCGACGCGTCTGCTTCTGGAAGAAGAATTCGCCGAGCCTTTCGGCGCCGAGGTTGCCGGCGATGCAGAAAGCATCTGCACAATGCGACTTAGCGATGTCGTTCGCGATCCGTGCGTGCTTAGTCCGATAACCGTAGGTGTTGTTCACTTCCAGCTCAGGATGCGACGCCTTCAGGCGATTCAGCACCTCCGAGCGCATAATTCCCATGAAGGCTTCCGCGCGGAACGATTGTCCGCGCTTTGCCTTCAGCGTGATTTCACCGCGATGAAGGGCCTTATGGCACGTCTCACAGAGCGTAATCAGGTTGCCGGGTGAATCTCCGCCCATACGTCTGCTTTTCAGATGATGAACATTAAGCACCGGGTCTTTCGATCTGCCGTAACAATGCTGGCAAACATGCCCGTCTCTGCAAAGAACATACTCGCGGATGTTCCAGAAGCCGAGCTGTTCTCCCTCCTGGTATTCTTTCCCTGAAATGTCGGGATTCTTCAGCAGCTGCAAGTCGAAAGATGCCGTTTCCACGGTGATCTTTGTGACCGGCAGCAGTCGAAGAACCGCTTCTATGCGCGACAAGTGCGCGTCGATTCGGTTTTCAACCGACGGAGCAAGCCAGCCTTTGCGCTTGGTGCGGATGCGGTTGTCGAACCTCGGTGCGCGGTAGCGCGTTTTGCGGTTGCGGCGCGACTGCCGTAACGCGCGACGAGCAGAGAGCAGATCGGTGATGTCCTGCCGCAGTTCGACTTCGGATGCATAAAGTTCAGCCTTTTCCGTGGATGCGGAAAGGCCGACATGTTTGTACCCGGTATCAACGCCCAGACTCACCGGCTGTTTGGTCTCACCCGTTGCAATCGTCAGCTGAATAGTGAAAGGCGTTCGCCTCTTCACAATAGCTTTCTTCTCTTTAAGCAGAAGGCGCGCTTTTGCCGGTGAACAGGGCATCAGCGGTTTTCCGCGTTTGTTTAGGACAAATACTCTCAAGTTTTATCTCCTCGGTCTTTCGACCGGTTGTGATCCTTCGCCAATGTTGGAAGGGGTTTCAAGCCGACAGCACCGCTCCTGCCTCTCAGAGCTTTTAACCATCGGCCGCAGAGCGCGGGACTAGGATCTGCATCCCGCGGTGCCTATAGGTTCCCGACCAACGTAGTCCGCCAAACGACGGCCTGAGGCTAGTCAACTAGAGGCTTTTTCAAGCCTCGGCCTTTAGGCCGAGGTAGTTGACACGGAATCATGTTTCTCATCTTGCTGAGTTCTTCTCGGATCAGCTTTGCAATCTTGAGCGTGGTTTTCTCCGGAAACTGAGTCGTGACGATCTGAATGAAACACTTCCGCGGTGTCTCTTTGTTCATCCAGTAAACCGGCATGAAGGTGTCTTTTCTGCAACAGTCGACCTTAACTAATCCTCCGCCGATTCGGAAAAATCCTGCTCTCGCAATCTCAGCTTGGATTGAGTAACCCATCTGGTTCATACGAGGAACAAGGGTTTCTGCAAAAAATTCCGCTGTCGGAGCTTGCGGCGTATATGTTCCGCCGGCGACAGAAATGTGAGATTTCATTTTCTGTACTGCTAACGGAAGAAGCACGCTTTGAAGGACCAGCGAGACACTCCCTCCTGTGTCCACAGCAAACTGATAAGTTCCTGCTTTAATCTTTTTAGGGATAAAGAGAAGATCCTCTGAACCGAGTTCAGCACCTTCAAGTTTTGCTCCGCAAATTTCGGCAGTAGCTAAAACACCGCAAAGATGCTGTCTGCGCAGACCGGATTGGTTGCGATCCTTTCGAATGGAGTGCATTTCGAATGGTTTTCCGAGAATGGCAGAAAGCGCTAAAGCGGAACGAAGAATCTGGCCGCCCCCGTGGCCGATGCTTCCGTCGATTTTTAAAGTTTCCATTTTGTTTTTTCCTTTTTACTATCTGCCATTCTTACTGCAAGAGCCGTGCCAAGTTTTCAATATTTCGATAAATCAAATAATTATCGATAAAGAGAAAATCAAACGTAATTCTAGCCTTATTAAAAACTATAATTTTATATAACTTTATATAAAAATTTATAGTCCAATGAAAAAGAAAATTGTCGTATTAGGCTTTCTGGGAACGAATCTAGATCTAGGCGGAAAGGCTCGCTGGGGACGTTGGCGTCCGACGATTTCTTTAGGTCAACAGGACGACCTTCTTGTAGATAGGTTCGAATTGTTTTATGAAAAGAACTTCTTGGACCTAGCTCAGCTGGTTCAGAAAGACTTTCAGCAAGTCTCGCCCGAAACCGAATTCAATCTCCGCGAAGTTGTTCTAAAGGATCCCTGGGATTTTCAGACAGTCTACAGCGGGATCTTCGACAATTTAAAAGACTATAAATTTGATACGGACAATGAAGAGTATTTGGTTCACATCACGACAGGTACTCATGTCATTCAGATCTGTCTCTTCCTTCTGACCGAATCACGCCATATTCCGGGAAAACTTCTCCAAACACACATGCAGAAATCTCGGAATCCGAACGGAACCTATACGATCATCGATCTTGATCTTTCCAAGTATGACAAGATTGCCGAACGATTCCATCAGGAGCAGAAAGACGGTATTCGCTTTTTGAAGTCAGGGATTGAAACTCGGAATGCCAAATTCAATGAGATGATTCGTGAATTGGCAACGGTCAGCGTCAAATCTAAGGCACCTATTCTCCTTACCGGCAAAACCGGCGTCGGCAAAACCAAGATGGCTCGCCTCGTTTACGAGTGGAAGAAGCAAAAACGCATGGTTAGTGGCAATTTTGTAGAACTCAACTGCGCCACTTTAAGAGGCGACGCCTGTATGTCTGCACTCTTCGGCCATGTCAAAGGTGCATTTACCGGCGCCGTTGAAAATCGTAAGGGCCTGCTCAAAGCCGCTGACGGTGGCCTTCTCTTCCTCGATGAAATCGGTGAGCTCGGACTGGATGAACAGGCGATGCTGCTTGCAGCCCTGGAAGAAAAGCGGTTTTTCCCGTTGGGTTCCGACAGCGAGGTCACGAGCGACTTCCAGCTGATTTGCGGTACCAACAAAAATCTTTCCCTGATGGTTAAAGAGAAAAAGTTCCGTGAAGACCTTCTCGCCCGTATTCAGCTTTGGTCATTCAACATTCCTTCGCTGAAAGACAGACACGAGGACATTGAACCGAACCTGGATTATGAACTTCAGCAGGTTTCATTAACTACCGGAAATCTGTTTAGTTTTAACAAGGAAGCTAGAGAAAAATTTCTTTCTTTATCCAATTCCTCTGAAGCCTTATGGAAGTCGAACTTCCGGGACTTGTCCGGTGCGGTCACGAGAATGTCTACGCTTTCGGAAGGCGGGCGAATTACCGAAAGTGATGTCGAATCCGAATGGAATCGACTGCTCAGGCAGTGGTACCCGGAAGGACAAACAGAAAGTGAGAAACCTTCTCTGCCGCCGGTTCTTTCCGAGGAGCAATGGAAAGAACTCGATCTCTTTGACCGTTGCCAGTTAGAAAAAGTCATCGAAGTTTGCCAATCCTCCAAGAATCTCGCTGATGCCAGCCGTAAACTTTTCGCTCACTCACTTTCAGAAAAGAAGTCAACGAATAACTCAGATCGACTGAGAAAGTACTTAGCTAAATTCGGTTTGAGCTGGACTGATTTACATAAGGATTGATTTACCGAGTTAGGAGAGGACAAAGACTTATCGACTTAGATCCTAAACCACGGAAAATTTACTCAATCTGGCTTTCCTCCGGCTCAGATTCGTTTCTTCAAGTCCATACTTGAAAAATCGCAATGAAAGAACGACCTGCCATTGGTTCGTTCAAGGGAGTCAATGAAATGCCAGTACTCGCTGCCGTCGCCGTACCTCATCCGCCGCTTATTATTCCTGAAGTCGGCAGAGGCGAAGAAAAAAGAATTCAGCACACCATCAATGCCTACCAACAGGCTATGCGGTTTTTAGCCCGCTTTAAACCGGACACTGTGGTTCTGACGACTCCGCACACCGTGATGTATGCGGATTATTTTCATATTTCTCCGGGCAAGAGCGCCTGCGGCGATTTATCTCGCTTTAATGCTCCTCAAGCAAAAGTCGAAATTCCCTACGACGAAGATTTCGTTCATCAGCTTGAAAGCTACTGCCAGGAGCATCATATGCACGCAGGCACTTTAGGCGAACGCGATCCTTCTTTGGACCATGCCACCGTGGTTCCGCTTCTCTTCTTAGAAGATTATCTGAATGATTTTGAGTTGGTCAGAGTCGGTCTGTCCGGCCTTTCAATTGCCGATCACTATCGTTTAGGCGAAGCGATTTCTGCTGTTGCCGATAAAACCGGCAAGCGTGTCGTGATGATTGCAAGCGGTGACTTGTCTCATAAACTCACCGCCGAAGGTCCTTACGGATTTTCTCCTGAAGGTTCTAAGTTCGATAAAGAACTGATGGAATGTTTTGAAGACGCCGACTTCCTGCGCATGATGACCATTAAGCCTGAAGTCTGTGAATCTGCCGCTGAATGCGGTCATCGTTCCTTTGTCATTATGGCCGGCGCCTTTGACCGAAGAAAGGTTGACTCTCATGTTCTTTCTTACGAAGGGCCGTTCGGCGTCGGATACGGCGTTGCCACGTTTGAAGGCGAAGGCCCTGATCCGGCCCGTGATTTCTTAGACAAACTCGAAGCCATCGAGGACAAGGAATATCACGAAAGGCTCGGCAAAGAAGATCCGTACGTGAAACTGGCTCGGTCAAGCGTTGAAACTTTTGTGAAGACCGGCCAATACGCTCCTCTTCCGAATAATCTTCCGGCCGACATGATGGATAAAAGAGCCGGTGTGTTTGTATCTCTGCACGAACACGGACGTCTAAGAGGATGCATCGGCACAACAGAACCGACTCAAGCCAATATCGCGCTCGAAATCATCGCCAACGGTGTTTCTGCCTGCTCTCGAGACCCGCGCTTCCCGCCTGTCCAGCCTGAAGAGCTGAAATATCTTGTTTACAAGGTTGATGTCCTGGAACCGGCTGAAAAGATCTCGTCTGAAGACGAACTCGATCCAAAAGTTTACGGCGTCATCGTTGAAAAAGGAAGCCGCCGCGGCTTGCTCCTGCCGGATCTCGAAGGCGTGGACTCGGTTGCTCAGCAAGTCAGCATTGCCAAACAAAAGGCCGGTATTGCTGAAAACGAATCCGTTCAGCTTTATCGCTTCAAAGTCGTAAGACATTCATGATATGAACCGCGAACAAGTTCTTTGTGACGTTTGTCCTAAGTTCTGTAAGCTGAGAGAGGGTCAGATCGGCTTCTGCCGAGCAAGATCCAATATCGGCGGGAAGATTGTTCCTATTAATTACGGGCAGGCAACTTCCCTAGCCTTGGATCCGATTGAAAAGAAGCCGCTGATGCGTTTCTGCCCCGGAACTTATATCCTTTCTTACGGCAGCTACGGCTGCAACCTGCGTTGCCCGTACTGCCAGAATGCGTCGATTTCGATGGCAGGACCCGACAACTGCCCTCACCGCTTGATTACGCCTGAAGGCCTGACGGATCTTGCCGTTGACTTGAGCAAGCAGGAACCCGGAAATATAGGCGTTGCATTTACTTATAACGAACCGACGGTGTGTTTTGAATTTATCCGGGACACATCGAAACTTCTCCATGAAGCCGGACTGAAATCCGTGGTTGTAACCAACGGAGGCCTCGTTAGGAAGTATGCCGATGAACTTTTGCCGCACGTCGATGCTTTGAATATCGATTTGAAAGGATTTTCAAACGAGTTTTATCGGTACGTTAAGGGCGAATTCGACACCGTTAAGGAATTTATCAAAGCTGCGGTCGAACACAAATGTCATGTAGAGCTCACCACACTCGTGATCCCGACAAAGAACGACGATCCGGAAGAAATAGGACGGGAGGTTGAATGGATCGCTTCCATATCGCCTGAGATTCCTCTGCATTTGAGTCGGTTTTTCCCGCGATATAAGGTCGATGATCTGCCGCCTACTCCTGCTGAAACCATCTATCGGCTGAAGGATATTGCTGAGAAGAAGCTGAAATACGTATACACCGGAAATCTCTAACAGCTGTCGGGGGTTTTTGTTCAAGCCGTCCAAAGAAGCATTAGCAATACTTGTCCAGAGATAATTCTCAAGAACATGGCTAACGGATACACGGTTGAATAAGAAATTAGAGCTATACCTTTGTCCGACAAACTGGAAGCAAATCCTAACAGGGAGGTATTGGTTGAACATCCGGCTAAAAGACCCGCAATCGAATGGAAATTCATGTGGTAGCGGGTTCTTGCCAAAATACCGACCGTTGCCAACGGAATGATGGTGATCGGCAGGCCCAAAGCGACGTAAAAGAAGCCGCCTCCATTGAGAAACGAATTGAAGAAAGGCTCCCCGGCCGCCAACCCTACGCTGGCGAGGAAAAATGCCTGTCCCCACTCTCTAAGCATGAGATTGGCGGAATGAGTCGTGTAAGTGACTAAATGGAACCTCGGTCCGAAGTAACCGAGAAGAATGGCAGCGATCAGAGGGCCGCCCGCTAAACCCAACTGAATCGTGACCGGCATATAGGGAAAAGCAATCGGAAAGGCTCCGATAATCACACCGAAAGCCAAACCGGCAAAAATTGCTACCACGTTGGGTTTTTCCAGCTGCTTTTCTCTGTTCCCCATCAATGCGGCTAATCTTGCAATTGCATTTTTAGGGCCCACGCAGCTCAGCGTGTCTCCTAATTGGAGGCGAAGCGTGTTGTAAGGGAAGAACGTAACACCGGCTCTCGTTACTCGAGTGATGTTGACGCCGTCGAATCTAGATAAATGGAGATCCTCAATCATGACGCCGTTCATTTTGCTGTCAGTCACCCTGATTCGTTCGTTGCGTATGGGCGAATGAGCGGTTGCAAGATCAATGGATGGATCTTCTTCTCCGCAAAACGCACAAACTGCAGTCTTATGTTCTGCGTTGGAAACTATACGAAGCCGATCACCCAAATAAATATAACTGTCGGCGGTAGGACTGGTTATTGTGCCGTCATGCATGACTCTTGAGCAAATGAAGGGGCGGCCGATAATTTCTCGAATTTCTCTCAGCGTGATGCCTTGGAGCGCTTTATTAGTCGTTTTGACGTGGTAATAGATCGGAGCTCTGTTCTTGACTTGCTGAGCCTCTTCCCAGTATTTGTCCTCCTGAGCTAAATTAACGCCAAATAACTTCTTCAGACCAAGAATGACTCCTATCACAGAAAGGATCGCAAACGGATAAGCGCAGGCATACCCGACAGTAATATCCTGCTTGGAGCCTAATGACTGAAGAGCCTCTTGTGTTGCACCGAGACCGGGCGTGCTGGTGACTGCCCCAAACATAATGCCAAGGATTTCAGGAAGGGAAATGCTGTTGGAAAATAGGAAATACAGTGAAATAGTGATTAAAAGGCTTAATCCGACAGCGAGCATCATCAAGCCGGTCAGCTCGAACCCGCTGCTTTTGAAAGTCGCAAAGAAAGACGGACCAACCTGCAGGCCGATAAAGAAGACAAAAAGGACAAGGCCGAAATTTCTAAAGAACGCCATCATTGCCGGATCAACTTTGACACCAGCGTAACCCACGATCAAACCCACAAACAAAACACAAGTTGCGCCCAGTGATAGTCCGAAGATTTTTTTGCGTCCAAGACCAATGCCAAAAGAAATGATGACACTGTAGACAAGGAACCCGTGTGCGAAGGATGAAGTATCAAAGATGAGTGACAGCAGCCAATTCATGACGGTTGATTTTTATGGAATTTGAGGTTCCCAAAATCATAAAAAACTTAATCTTTAAAAACAGAATCTAAGGTTAGGTTTTCCCTTATCTCGTTCTTCGGAATTGATTTGAATCAGCCACAAAATAGTCTTTCTTACCGTTGAAACTTTGTTGTCCTTATTGCCGGGTTACCTCGATTTCGATGGCGGTGAGGACCGCCGCCTCTCCGTTTGACTGCCTACTTCCTCGGCACACAAGCTACACAGCAGCCAAATCAGATATATTTTGAGAAGAATTTTGAGAGACAGAATCTATGCACATTCTTCCCCCTCATCCTCTCTTAATTTACTTTGTGTTTTTTTAAACAATCTCTTTTCGATGATTGAAATCAAAATATAAACATATAACTTATTGAATTTATTATATCTATTCTTTAAATTGATACTATTAATATATATCAATAAATTTGATACTAAATTGATAGATAAGGTTTGTTTTGATTATTCCAAAGAGTAACTTTTTGCAGAACGGTAGAAAAAGGTAAGACAATGACCTGATTGATAGTATTAATATATATCAACTAAATTGATAGAATGTTGATAGATAAATTTTCAATTTGGGTTAAAAAGCCATGGAACAAACAATCCCTCCTGCTGAGAGTTCAATCGTAGAGTTCAAGAGAGAATGGACAGAAACCGCAAGAGAAACATTCTGCGCCTTTTTAAACTCTCATGGCGGACGGGTTTACTTCGGCGTGAGTGACGATTCAAGTATTGTCGGGATTGACAAACCTGATGAAATATCTAGAACTGTTCATTCGATTTTTAAATTTGCGATTCATCCTTCTGCCGAAAGTTATGTTCAGACTGAAACTTTAAAAATTAAAGATAAAAACGTAGTTATGGTGACAGTCCTTGAAGGGTCAGAACCACCCTATTACGTTACTATCAAAGATAACAATAAAAAAGGACGGGTTTGTTATATACGTCAGGGTTCAAGTTCTTATGAGGCTAATGACAAAGAAATCAGAAGTTTGTATCGGAAGGGCAACCCAATACCGTACGAGCAGAGAGCCTCTGCCAATCAAAATCTGACCTTCCTTACTCTGGCTGAATATTTCAAAAAATCCAATGTGCAATTCAATGAAGGAAAATATCAGACTCTTGGTTTGAAAGACTTGAACGGTTTCTTCACCAATGTCGGGCTTTGGCTTTCTGACCAATGCACAGCCGAGACTCGCGTCGGCTTCTTCTTAGGCAACACAAAAGCCTCTGAAAGCGACGGCATCTTTACATTTTCCGGCTGCATCATCGAGCAATTCTGCAAAATCCGAGACTTGCTAAGGAACCGATTCGGCTTCAAGAACAAAATAGAACCTTACACGCTTAGCTCAGAAGGTTATAGAAACGAAATTGCAGATTATCCGGAGCTGGCCATCCGAGAAGCTTTGATTAACCTTTTTGCTCACAGAGATTATTCCTTCGAAAACGCACAGGCTACTGTCACTTCTTTTTCTAATCGACTGGAATTTCTCTCATTCGGCGGACTCCCTCAGGGAGTAACAAAAGAAATGATGCTTCTTGGAATCTCTATCCCAAGAAACAAAACGTTAGCAGATATCCTCATGCGGCTTTCTGCCATGGAACGGTACGGCATCGGTATTCCGACAATTTTTGCGAGCTATGAGAACTTCTCAGTCAAACCTGCCCTGGTTTGTGCTCACGAATACATCAAGCTTGATCTGCCAAGATTGCAGCAGATTCCTTCCGATCTCACCGAAAGAGAGAGAGCGATCGTTTCCTATTTGAAACAAAACGGTGCCTCTTCAAGAAAGCAGCTACAGGACTTCGTTAAGGTTTCCTACGGAACGGTAATTAACACGTTAAGGTCTTTGGAGGCGAAAAAGATCGTTGTGAAGCAAGGAGCCGGAAGAGACACTAAATACGCATTAACTATTAGTTTGAGATAACTTGTTCGATATTGATATTTATTAATATATGTCAATATTTTTGATAGATAATTGATAGAAAGGTAGCTATTCTCCTTCACTTCATTTTTTCTAACTTCATGGAAGCCTTGTGTATTCTGTTTTCCTAACAGCCAAACTTCAGACTGGCCTTAAAAACGTTAACCACTTAACTAAATCGACAGTAATCACTTCCTTCCCTTTGAAAGTGTTTCCCATTGAACACTTCATTTTTTCTGCTTTTGTTAACCTGCAATCATCTCAAGGAATCTACAAGGAGCATCAAAAATGAGTTCACCCGCAATCAAGTTATTGACTGCCTCCGTCGTCCTTTGCTTCGGCTGCGCTTCTTTTGCCGCCAATCAAACGATCAATACGGACTTAGTCGTTGTCGGCGCCGGTTCTGCCGGCCTCTCTGCTGCCGTTCAAGGCGCAGAACTCGGCAAAAAAGTCGTTCTTCTTGAAAAAAATCCGTACGTCGGCGGCAACTCCCAGCACGCCGAAGGCTTGTTTGCCGTAGATTCCGAATGGAACCGCTTACGCAGCGATCCTTTGACACGCCAGCAGGCTTATGAAGCCTTTATTAAAAAACAGAACCATTTAGTCGATCCCTACAAGAACAAGGATTTCGTCGAAGGTTCCGGTGAAAACATCTCCTGGCTCGCCTCTCACGGAATTGAATTTGAAGTCCGCCGCGAAACACCGGACAAAGACAACACCTGGCACATCATCAAGAACTACAAAGGCACCAACCACGGCGCCGGCCTGATCAAAGGCATGAAAGATGCCGCCGATAAATTAGGCGTCACAACGATGGTTTCTACGCCTGCAACCGACCTCATTACCAAGGACGGTAAAGTCGTCGGCGTTGTTGCCAAAGATGCCAAAGGCAATACTTATACCATCAACAGCAAAGCCGTAATCTTGGCTTCCGGAAGCTTCGGTGACGATCCGCAGAAGGTTAAAGAATGGGGGCATCGAGATCCTGAAGGCTGGAAGAGTTCCGTGCCTATCAACAAGACCGGTGACGGAATTGTGATGGCCACTAAGATCGGTGCAGAAAGAGGCCCGGTCAGCTTCATCGGCCACCTTGGTACAGAAGGTAAAGGCATTAAGTTCCTCAGCAACCTTTATGCCGTTTCTTGGCAGCCCTTCAACCTCTGGGTCAACTCCGACGGCCAGAGATTCACAGACGAATCTACCAGCAACGCTTTCAGCGAAGCCGCCAACGGCATTTATGCTCAACACGACCATTATGGCTGGGCCATCTTCGATACCAATACAATCGACTACTGCATGACCAAGGGTATTGATTCGGGCATCGGCGTTTTGGTACCGGTCGGCACACAGCTCAAGAACCTCCAGCAGGACATCAAAGATGCATTAGCAGTAGACAGCGACGGTTTCAAAGAAGCCGACAGTATTGCTGAATTGGCTAAGAAGATCAACGTTCCTGCCAAGAACCTTGAAGCAACGGTCGCCGAGTACAACAAGACCTGCGAACTTCAGCACGATCCGATGTTCTTGAAAGATCGCCGCTATCTGAAACCGATCAACGGCAAGAAGTACTACGCTCTGAAGCTTAAGTCTTACTTCTTCAGCGCCTACGGCGGCTTGGTCACGAACAGACAGCATCAAGTTCTGGATACACATCACAAACCGATACCCGGACTCTATGCTGCCGGCTTGGAAGTCTCCAATATGGTCGGACCGACCTACCCTGACTTCTTCTCCGGCCACGCATTTGGATTTGCTTCTTATTCCGGACGCCATGCCGCAATCAATGCTGCAGAAACAATGAAATAGTCTCTTTATTCTCCTTTTGAATCGATAATTGTCTGCCCCGGGTTTCTCTATGAAATCCGGGCTTTTTTGTCTTACAACAATCTATGAAGCTATTTTCCATCCTGTTTTCCGTCCAATAGAAGCGATCGAATAGATCAAAGCTATAGAAAACCAGAGCTTCTTTGCCTATATTTGGTTACAACCATTGACATTTAACCTCCTCTGACAAACAATTGTTAGTAAAACCATGGAGGAGTTATATGTCAGGTTATCCTTTCCTCACCTTGACCGGTACCGCTAGAGAACGCGGTTATCAATACGGAAGTCAAGTCCCAGAACTCATCAAAAAGAATATTGCTTTCTATCGAACCATGTTCGAAGGATTCGGCGTACCTTGGGAAACCGCCGGGAAAATCTCTAAAAAATTTGAACCGTTTATTCGAGATTACTATCCGGAAGCTTTAGAAGAGATTTCAGGCGTCGCTGAAGGAGCCAACCTCTCTTACGAAGATATTCTGACTATCAACTGCAGAAGCGAGATTTTGTTTGCGAAACCCGACGGCTGCACGACCTTCGGAATCTTGCCGGAACAATCCTGCGACGGCCATACTTATCTCGGTCAAACTTGGGACTGGCTCAAACCGGCTCGCGACACGACGGTCATTTTGGAAGTTCATGTTGAAGGACAGCCGAAGATTTTGATTGCAGTTGAAGCCGGCATTATCGGCGGCAAAGGCTTGAACTCCGAAGGTGTTGGTGTCTGCCTTAACGCTTTAAGTACTGGCAAAGGCGGATTGGGCGTTCCGCTTCACATCCTTTATCGGGCTATCCTTGCCCAAACAAATACCAGTAATGCTTTAGAAGCAGTGACTCAGCCTCAGCGCGCAGGCTGCGGCAACTTTGCCATCGGCTCTGCTCAAGGCTTCCTGATGTGCGTCGAATACACTCCGGAAAACTTTGACGTACTGATGCCGATTGACAAGCCGATGTGCCACACCAACCACTATCTGTCTCCGCTCTTTAGACCGCAGGATACGTTCAAACGGGATTTGACGGAAACATTTGTCCGCTTGAATCGTCTGGAAAGACTCGCTTATGGTCTTAAACGCCCCTTCACTCAGAAGGATATGTGGAGAATCTTGTCCGACCACGCTAACTATCCGGATTCCATCTGCAGTCATCAGGATCCGAAGGATCCGGTCACAAGGAGATTCTGCACGATTTACACATTGGTGATGGACTTGAACGAAAGGACATTCTGCATTACCGAAGGCGAACCTTGCGATCAAAAGATCTCTAGCTATGTATTGAAGTAGAAAAGAATAACTAAGAATTATTCGAAAATTCTGATTCTTTCCAAACCGCCGGAAGAAATTTTCGCAGTTTCCTTTTTTCACAAGAAAAAATCAGCCTCCGAAGATTTCTCCTCAGAGGCTTTTGTTCAGTTAGCTTTGAAAGCTTCTACTAGAACTGGTGGTTGATACCGACGAAGATCTGCTGAACATTTTTACCAAGATAATCCGTACCGTAGCCCGTTATCAACTTGTTCGCATCGAAGTTGAAGTGCAGAGAGCTGTCGGGGCCGGCTTCAATTGCATAACCTGCATTGCTGTCATTGAAGACCGCTTCGACACCAGCATAGAGGCGAGTGCGTTTAGAAAGCGGATAGGCATACTTCGTTCCAAGAGACCAGGCGTTGGCATCATCTTTTGTCTGATTCTTCATGTAGGAAGCTGAAACCATCCACTTGCCTCCCCAGAGGGGAGTAGATGTTCCTAACTGAGCCATCCAGAACTTATCTTGAACTGCTTCATTGCTGGCAAATTTCTTAGTGAACTGGAAGACTGGTTTTGTTACACCGAAGTCATAGCTAACTGCGAAGTTCAGGTACTGGTTATGAGAAGCGTCCTTTGTCGGGCCCATCGCAACGTTGCGGTACAAATAGCTGCCCATGATGGAGAAATTGCCGTTGTCATACTTGGCAGCGTAGTTGTAAATATTGCCGAGCTTATTGGAGTCTTGTGTTCCGGCAGCATTCTGATGTTCGCCGAGCGCAACATAGAAGAAATTGGTCAGACCGAAAGATGTCGGAAGAACATACTGAATAGAATTGTCAGCACGAACCAGGCCGCCGTCCCAGCCGGTTACAGCAGCAGGTCCGGGGAAGAAGTACGGAGAGTCAGAAGAACCTAAACTCAGTTCCGTCGGATCGTACATAGCAAATACCAGGAAATGCGGCGTGTACTGACGGCCGAAAGACAATTGACCGTATTTACCGCGGATACCGACGTTTGCTTCACGGCTGAAAGCCTTACCTTCATTTCCGAAAGTCTTGCTGCCGTTATCAGCTAAGAAAGCCTGGTCTAAATTGAAGAATACCTGTGTGCCGCCGCCGAGGTCTTCGGTTCCTTTCAAACCGATATGGGAAGCTGTCAAGCCGCCGGACTGAAGACCGGTTCTCCATTCGCCGCCGGCATTGTTCACGCCGACATACATATCAACGGCACCGAAAATATCAACTTGAGCTGCTTGTGCTGCGGTACCTAAAAAAGCTGCACAAATGAGCGCGGGAAGAGTCTTTTTCATGGTTTTCTCCTTGAGGGATTGGGATATGCCTCCATCATAAAAAAGACCATCACGCCAACTTGTTAAGAGCTTAACGAAAACCGCGATTACCACCGCACAATGTTAAGTGCTTAACACTTTCCAAATCACACAAAATCTAATATGACCTTATGGCAACAGACCTCAATCATCCCAAGGAGGCAGCATGAATACTCTCAAACAACTTCCGGAATTGACGGCGTTAGTCGAAGCCGGAAAAAATCCCTTCAATCAAGTTCTCATGAATTACGTCGACCAAGGTGGAAAAACCGTCGGATTCATGTATCAGGACACACCTGAAGAAATTATCACTGCGGCTGGCGCAGCTCCCATTTACCTTCGCGGTACGACTTCGGAGGGCACGGAAATGGCAGAAGCATTCTTCCGCCAGCTCACCTGCAATTACACGAAACACACTTATAACGAAATCCTGGACGGTAAATGGGATTTCTTGGATGGCGCTGTCTTATACAACCTTTGCGACCACTCCAGACGAATCTACGACAACTGGAAGACCATCCCCGGCAATCCGGCTTATCATTTCATGTATGTCCCAAAGAAACGCAGTGAGCTCTCCAAAGATTTCTATCGTGAAGAAATCAATAAACTGATCAAAGCTACCGAAGAACACTTCGGTGTCGAAATCACGAAAGAATAATTAGCTGAAGCCATCAAACTTCACAATGAAACACGCCGTCTGCAGCAGGAAATCTATGAAATGCAGAAAGGCGAAGAAGTTTATCTGACGGGTTTGGAACTTCTGATGGTTATGCTCGCCGGCGTCTCTCTTCCCCGTCCTGAATACAATAAGATGATGAAGGATCTGATTGCTGCGTTGAAAGCCAACGGCCCCAGAATCAAACCCAAAGTCCGTCTGCTCTATACCGGCGGACATGCCGACAATCCCGAGTTCTTCGAACTTCTGCAGCAGAATGATGCTCACGTCGTTTCTGACAACACCGGATTCGGTACCCGCGCAGCCGACGTTTTAATCTGTGAGGACGGTGATCCGCTCGAAGCCATCATCAATTACTACTTTGAAGAAAAACCGGCTGCAACCCGCCAGATGGGCACACAGGTCGAACGTATGGAACGCCTGCTTGACCTCGTCAAACAATACAAGGCTGACGGCGTTGTCGCCTCCCGACTCTACATGTGCGACCTTTGGGCATTCGAACATTTCCTGATGCGCAAGCGCCTGCATGAAAACAATGTTCCTTTCCTCGAACTCGAGGTAGATTACACGCCGGAAGGCCAAGGCCAGATCAAGACTCGCGTTCAGGCCTTTGTTGAAAGCCTCGCCGACCGTCAAACCGCTTAATAAGAAGGAAAAGAATCATGGCTGAATATGTTACCGGTCTTGAAAGAACTCAAGAATATATCGATCGTCTGCAAGGTGTGCTGCAGTTCTTTGAAACCCTTCCTCAGGAAAAACGCAATCCCGTTCAAGAAGCCGTCGTCGGTTTGATGCTCGATCATTCCAAGAACGTCTTAGATGCCGCTAAGAATCATAAGCCTTTGATGTGCACTTGGTACGGCAACTGTCAGGAAATCCTGGCCGCGATGGGTGTCGTTTATTACAACCCGGTTTTTGACCTGATGTTCCATTTGGGTCTCACTGATTATGCCGACGCCAAAGAATGCGATCGTTTTAACCTTGACGACAAAATGTGCTCGCTCGTGCGCTACGCCGTTTACTCCATGGTCAACCGCCTGCATCCTCGTCCTGACTGCTTCGTTGCTATGGCCGAACCCTGCGACGGACAGCTGATGCTGCATCAGGCTTTTGCCGAATGCGATTACCTCAAGGGCGTTCCGGTTTACACCATCGACCCGAGCTACGGACATACCGACAAGGACTTTGAGTATGTTGCCAAGCAGCTCAAGGAAATGATCTCCTTTATTGAAAAGAATACCGGCGCAAAGTACGACGTCAACAAACTGCGTGAAATCGTTGATGAAACGAACAAACAGTACGAGATTTGGGCAGAAGTTAATGAACTGATGCGCGCATCCCCGGCTCCTATGCCCTCCTTTGCAGTCGGTGACGCCTTCTGGGCTCTAACTCAGCATCTGCCTTGCGGCGATCCTCGCGCCACAGCTTTGATGGGTGCCGTTCGTGACTTTGCCAAGGCCAACGTAGAAAAAGGCGTGGGGCCCGTCATGAATGAACAAATCCGCGTCTTCTGGCCTGATCTCAATCCGCTATGGGGGGACAAACTCGGTCAGTGGCTTGCTGAAGAATGGAATGCCGTCGTTGTCAGTTCCTTCCAGCAAATGACACCTTACGAAAAGATCGATACCTCCACAGAAGAAAGCATGCTCTTCGGCTTAGCGCGCAGAGCTATTGCAGAAGTTCCGATGATTCGTCAGGGCCGCGGCTGGGTCGATGTCGTTGTCGAAGACCTTCGTAATGAAATTCAGAACAACTCGATTGACGCGGTTCTGTTCTCCGGTCATCAGGGCCATAAAGACCAGTCCGGCATCAACCAGTTCATGAAGAAGGCCTGCCGCGATATGAACGTTCCTCTGCTCTCGCTGACAACGAGCCTTTTTGACGAGCGCTATACACCGTTGGATAAAGTTAAGAGCGATATCTCCAACTTCTTCAGCGCCAACGGCTTCAAGAGAAACGTCCATTAAAATTCGAGCATTTTGGAGTGAAAACACATGATTTTTGTCGGATGCGATTTAGGTTCTACGACCGGAAAAATCGTTGTATTAGATGAGAACCTCAGCGTTCTCGGCTCCTCCATTGTTCGCTCTTCCCACGGTCCGATTAAAACTTTTGAAAAGGCCGTGGAGAAGACCGCGGAATCCATGGGTATCTCTGCCGAAGAACTGTTGACTAAATTTAAGAATGAAGGCCGTGTCGTCACTACCGGTTACGGCCGCAGCAACCTTCCCGGTTACACGGATGAAGTCTCTGAAATTTCCTGCCACGCCAAAGGCGCCAGTCATCTTTGCCCCTCTGTCCGCACGATTATTGATATCGGCGGTCAGGACTGTAAAGTTATCTCTGTTGGGCCACAAGGGAAAGTTCTGGACTTCCAGATGAATGACAAGTGCTCTGCGGGCACGGGACGTTTTCTTGAAGTTATGTCCCGTGTACTCGACATTGATCTGACACATTTAGCCGAAGAAGCCCTGAAATCCAAAAAGCCCTGCTCGATTTCTAAACAGTGCAGCGTCTTTGCCGAGTCGGAAGTCATTTCGCTCGTCAATAACAGCGTTCCGCTGCCGGATATTGCCGCAGGCATCCATGAATCTATCGCCAGACGTATTCATGGAATGGCCTTTAAGGTGGGTGTGGAAGAAGATGTTGCGCTGACCGGCGGCTGCTCAAGCAACAAGGCGCTCAGAAAAGCTTTGGAAAAACGTCTTCATTTGCCCCTGGCTGAACTCACCATGGATCCTCAGCTGATGGGCGCTCTTGGCGCAGCACTTTTTGCTAAGGAACATTACGAAGCAGAGAAAGCTCAGGCTTCTTAAAGAGTTAAACGGGGATTCATTATGACCGACTTTAAGACAACTTTATTAGAACTCGCAGAGCCATCCGATAAGACATATGCTTCGGAGGATCTGAAAGCATTGGAATCGAAATCCAACTTCGTCTTAAAGTCGGATGCTGTTGAAGACCTCGGAGGCCCTGAAGGTTCAGCGGTCTTTCTGGAGTATTCCGCTTCCTCAAACCAACCCTCCTTTGCCGGAATGCTCTGCGAAGATGCATCATCGAACTCTTTAGGGCTTTTTCTTTATTTTTACGGTCCAAAACTTAACGATGAACTTTTTTATCTGGTTCTGCAGAATTTTCGTTCCATGCTTCGTCTTCCCGGCGTCATGGTCAAAGGTGCAGGTAAAGATCTTTGGATCCGAATCGGTAAAAAAGCTCAGGCGCAAGGCATCGGCTTAAAGGAACTTGCTGCGGTTCTTTCCGCACGCATTCAAGAAGAATTTCCTGAAATTGAATCGGTTCAAGCCTGCTTCCTTCGCGGGCAAGGACCGATTTATAAACAGCTGGACCAGGTTTCGGAAGTTTTTTATCAGAATTCTGAAAAATTAAAGGCAAAAGTCTGGGAAGACCGCGGCTTTAACTTTAAGGATTGTCACGTCCTCGGACACTGCGGCAAGTGTGCTGATAAGAAACTTTGTGCCAATGTCCGTAGAATCGGACGCTTAAGTGAAGCCCACAGAATCAGTCAATAGGGGATTAAAATATGAATAATCATAGAGTTATTGCCGTTTGCGGCAAAGGCGGTGTAGGTAAGACCGCCTTTACAACGCTTTTGACGAAAGTCATGATCGAAGATCCGCAGGCTGGTAAATTGCTGGTGGTCGATGTCGACCCCGCTTTAGGTCTTCACTATGCGCTCGGCCGCAAAGAAATCAAGACGATCGGTACGGTGCGTGACGAAATCTTGAGAGTCGCCGAAGAAGGCGATCGTCAGGCTCAGGAAGAACTCGCAGACAAAGTTGACTATCTGACGGCCAGAGTCTTGGACGAAGGCAAAGATTTTTCTTTCCTGGCCATGGGCCATATGGAATCCAAAGGCTGTTTCTGCTCGGTTAATGATTTGCTCCAGCAGGCCATCAGTTACTTAACGAATGAATTCAACACTGTCCTTATTGACGGAGAAGCCGGTATTGAACAAATCAACCGCCAAGTTGTTGAAAAGATCGACACTCTGATTGTTTTGACGGACTCTTCCTTCCGCGGCATGAAGACGATTTCTCATATCAAAGAAATGAGAGACGAAGGGTTGCTCCCCTTTTGCAAGAAAATCGGCGTAGTCTTTAACCGTACCCGCAACGATGTTTCTAAATTAGAAGCATTCGCCAAAGAGTTGGGCCTGGAGATTTTTGGAGCGGTTCCGATGGACGAAGAAGTGGAAGCTTACGATAGCGAAGGCAAATCGCTCTTAGAACTTTCGGAAAACAATCCTGCGCTTGAAGCCGTTAGGCAGGTTTACAAAAAACTTTAATTGATTGATTCAAAAGCAATTCGGCCTCCTTTCGGAGGCCGTTGTCATGTGGGGATTACTTCATTTTGGCGATGTCTTCAGCTGCTGTGTCTGCAGCAAGTTTACCTAAGATCACGCCGATGGAAACGCCCTGACCGTACTGAGAAGCTGCTTCGCCGCTCACATAAAGGCCCGGGACGACCTTGCCGGTTTCGGTGACAGCACGAGCCTTCAGATCAATCTGGACGCCGCCATAGGTTGTCTGGCTTGCCGGACTGATCTTGGCGCCATAATACGGAGCCTTGTCGATACGGCTGAAGCGGGAATCTTTGCGACCGAATTCGTGGTCGACACCGTCATCCATGCCTTTCTGATAGGCTGCAACGGTCTTAGAGAGGTTCTCGGCATTGATACCGAGTTTCTTAGCCAATGCATCTAATGTCGGAGCTTCAACGAAGTAACCGGCTTCCTTGTATTTCTTCATCAGAGCGGCCCGATCCACGGAAGCCTGATCGAAGATCAAGTAAGCATGTCCGTCCTTCTGATCCTTAATGGCTTTGCCCAAGATCGGTGTTAAAGCCAATTCATTCACAAAGCGATTGCCGTCTTCATTCACTAAAATCGCGCCGTTGTAGCGAACGTTCGTCAAAGAGACAGCACCGTTACCGGTTTGGTAGGCAACGGTCTGAGGTCCGGACCGATCCATTTGACCCAGCGCTGCACCTACCTTAGTCGCCATCGCTAATGCATCGCCTGTGGCGCCGCGGCTGGCAGTTGACGGGTAACCTGCCCACATCGGCGTGTATTTAGCGACAAGTTCAGGATTTGAAGCAAAACCGCCGGTAGCCAGAATCACGCCTTTGGCATGAATGACATACTTACCGTTGTCGTGGCTGACGCGAACACCGGCAACTCGACCGTCTTTAACGTAAAGATCTTCAGCCTTTGTGGATGTGCGAGGTTCGATTCCTAGTTTGTCGAGTTGCTTCTTCATGACAGGAACCAGCATGACGCCAAGTGCTCCGCCGTCTTTCGGTGTGTGCTGGGAGCCGTTAATCACGCGTCCTAAGTCAGCACCCATATCTACGAGCCAATCGGTTGTAGGACCAGAAAGGTCTGCTAGGTTTCGCAGGGAAGCATCATCCGGACCTTTGCCTTTGAGTTTGAGGTAGTAGTCGTCAGCGGTGTACGGTTTCTTCAAGGCCATCTGGATCTTGCTGCCGCCGGCATTAAATGCTGTGGAAGACAAAGCAGTGGTGCCGCCGATCATCGGAAGCTTTTCAATCAGGATAACCTTTAGACCTTTGCGTTTGGCTTCGATGGCTGCGGCCATACCGCTGCCGCCTGCTCCGACAACAACTACGTCGGTATTAGCATCTTTCAAAACAGCAGCATGATCTTTCTTCTGAGCCACTGCTTTGAGATCAGCTTTAGTGCCGCCTGCTTTCTTCAAAGCTTCTCCGACAGCCGTCAGAATGGCGTTGCTGCTGTTGGTCGCGCCGGTAACTTTATCGATATCCAGTGACTGACGGTCAACGATTTTTGTGGGAAGCAGCTTAATAGCGGTCTCTCCGATCATCGGTGTTTCGGAGTTCTTCAAGACACGGATTTTAGTGATCGCACCATTTTCGATGGTGGTTTCGACAACGACAGGACCGTTATTGCCCTTTCCTTCTGTGACATACGTTCCGGATGTCAGCGCGGCTTGAGCTAAACCGCAGGAAACCAAGCCCATGGCTAGCAATGCAGCTTTAATTCTCATTTCTTTCTCCTTTGATCTGAAAGTGGTTGGCGGTGTTTAGTACCGCTCTTTCGATGGAGAAATGGTAAAGCTGTGTGTAACACACAGGTCAAGAAGATCAGTCAGAGATTCGGACGCGAATCAGAATAGAAAACAGAGGCCCTTCCGATGTTTCTTCAATCGCAAGCAAGCGGCCGGAAGAGCTGTGGGTAAAACTCATATTTAGGCTTCTGACCTTATCCAACAGCGGCTTTAGATCTTTCGGGCCGAGATTGAGGATATCGTAAGTTTTAAGGTAGATGATCAGGAATCGGCCAGCCGGAATGGTTTCAAGCGGAGGCGTGGAATGAAGCTGAAACTCTTCCAAGTACTTGTGAACAATGCCGAGTCCTAACTCAACAGAGTACGGCCCTTCAAAGTTGGGATCGTTCAATTCTTCCTTAGGCAGCTTGATCGAAAAATGGACGAACGGAAACAACTTCGACCACTGCTGAACAATAGCCAACCGGTCCGTATGCGGTTTCTTCAAGCCGAACGTATAGACGCTGTGAATGGGATCTCGACGAACGTCTTTGACCACACCTTCCATCGTGCACATCTCTGCCTGAGCAAGGAAAGTTTCTACTTCGGTGAGCCTTTTCTGAAGTTTTCGGAGTTTTTCAATTTCGGCGGACAGCTGCTGACTGCGTTCGGCCAGTAAATTTCTCTGTTTCTTTACGGAGCTAGATTGAAAATCCTGCGCCTGCGGCAGAGACAGTCCCAGACTTCGATTGACACGGATATTAGCGAGGTACAGTAAATCCTGTTCATCGTAATATTTGTAATTATTCCCGGAATTCACCACAGGTTTCAAAATACCTATATGGGTGTAATGTCGGATAACTTCCGGAGATAAGCCAAGCAAATCAGCCAATTTCTTTACTGTCAGCATATTTCAGGATTTGAGATTAGATTCAACCAATAATCACTTAGAAATATCTCAATCAGGCGCCCGGCGCCCACCAGTCCTTCAAGTTCGTAAAGATAGAGCCGTGGAAGAGCGTTATGTTGCCGTCTTTTTTCATCCAGCCTTTTCCCATCCAGTCACTTAATGTCAGAGAAACAGAGGTGCGGCTTGCAGAAATAATTGAGGCAATTAACGTCGCTGTCAGCCGAACCGGCATGGGGTTCCAGCCGGCATAGTTCGGCTTGTAGTAAGACTTGATCAAAGAATGGAGGAAAGCACGAAGCCTGTTGTCAATGTCCAAGGTGAAGCAGGCAAGGAGCGCCTCAATGTGGCTTTCCTGCTTAAATGTAATGTTTTGGGCAACCTTTTCGTAGACATTAATGTCTTTTCTAATCTCTTTGTGCCAGACATCGTAAGGCAGGACCAACCCTGTACTGTTTTTGATTGTGTAAGCACTGACGTTGGCCATGGTCCCGGTCAGTCCGTCTATGTCCCCCATGGTTCTATTCGGGAGAATGAGACTTAATACGTGCTCTTTGTCCTTAGTATCCCAAAACCGATAAAGGCACAAACCCGTCAGCAGAAGAGTAATTTCTCCGTCAGGTGCTCCGTGTTTAAGCTCCTCTCCTTTCTTGAAAGTACGTTTTCTACCCAAGCGGTTGAAGATTTCGACAACCTCTGCCGGAGCTTCGGGATGGAACCATTGTTCACCAAATAATATCTGTCTCATTTTCGTCTTTTTTCTTTTTATAGATTTAACTATAACCCCGTGTATGAACTGGAGATATAAGCGATTTTCCTAAATATCCGCCGTAATCGCAGTTTAGGATAGGCTCGAAGTTCAAACACCCCACTTAAAAAGATGTCGACCAACACCTCAGTGAGTTGTATGAAACATTCAGCGCCACTCTAGCTCAGTCTGGGAGAACGGCAAACAACCCGTTTTTCATCTCTTTTAACATGAATAAGGGACTCTTTCCTTGGGTCTGTTGGAAGGATAGAAAACTATATGCCAAATAATTTGCCTCGATTAGAAAAGGCTATTAAGCGAATCATTTGGGAACAGAAGCATAAAGCGCCCAATGAATCTCAAAATTACGTTCAGTGGTTGCATAAAATAGATGTATTCTTTACTTGTCTGACGGCGATCGCTTCTGTCGGCTCCCTGCTTGGGATCGCATTCTATTACGGTCTTAATAATTCAACGAACGAAGCGTCCGGCTTCTTGGTTGGGCTCCACGCAGCTTTATTCTTATTTGCGGTAAATATTCTTCTAGGAATCTGTTTTGCTTTTAATCGATTCGTTCTTCATGCCGGTATCCTAAAGTGGATCGTAAATCTCTTAATCCTTATTAGCGCTGCGGCTTATTTCTTTCCGGCGGCTTCAAACTGGTTCGGATGCATTAGCTCCAAGGAGTTTCTCTTTTTTTCCTTGGCCTCTTATTCGTTGGTCTTTCTCAGCGCGAAAGCCCTTGATCTGGCCAATAGCTATCGCATGAATCCTTCTCTGATTCTTGCCTCTAGTTTTATCGTTGTGATTCTCATCGGGACATTCCTTCTCATGCTCCCGAAAAGTACTAAGGAACCCATAGATCTTATCGACGCTTTTTTTATATCTACCAGTGCTGTCTGTGTCACCGGTCTGTCGCCGATCGACATCTCGCAAATATTTACGAATTTCGGCCTTCTTGTTCTCTCGGTCCTGATTCAGATTGGCGGCTTAGGATTAATCGCGTTTACCAGTGTTTTTGCTATTTTTTATGCAGGCTCTACCTCTGTCTACAACCAGCTGCTCATCCGAGACATGATTTACTCCAAATCCATGGATGCCCTTTTGCCTACTCTCCTCTATATTCTCGGCTTTACACTAAGTATTGAAACGATTGGGGCATTTTTGATTTATGTAACTGTCCCCTCCTCCCTATTTACAACGCTATCGGATAAATTAATTTTTTCTGCCTTCCATTCAATGTCTGCCTTTTGTAATGCGGGGTTTTCAAACTTAAAAGACGGGCTAAGTAATGAAGTTCTTCTTAAAGGGAACCAATTTTTCTACTTGGTTATCTGTGCGTTGATGTTTTTAGGATCCATCGGTTTTCCTATTCTCATCAATCTAAAAGATAAATTATTTTGGAAAATAAAAAAGCAGCTTTTCCCTTCTACAGGAGAACAGACAAATTTCATTCGCTTTGATTTAAATACAAAGCTGGTTTTAATTACCTCTTCCATCCTGGTCGCGGCAGGAACAGTTCTTTTCCTAATTTTCGAGTATGACGGGACACTCAAAGACATGAGTTTCTTCACAAAAATTGTCCAGTCATTGTTTAATGCTATTCTTCCTAGAACTACGGGTTTTGCTTCCGTCAATCCTGCAGATTTCCAGCCTTCCACAATTCTTCTCGTCTGCCTTTTGATGTGGATCGGCGGATCCTCCCAATCCATGGCCGGAGGTGTAAAAGTCAACACGGTAGCAGTTCTATTCTTAAACCTTAAAAGCATTATCACAGGCAGCGATCAAACCGGAGCTTTTCATAGAGCTATTTCCGAAAAGGCTGTTCTACGCGCATACGCCGTAGCATTCATCGCCACCGTTTGTGTATTTGTATTTTCTTTTATCCTGATTCTCCTTGAACCCGGACAGCCGATCAGAAGCATCATTTTTGAAGTTATGTCGGCTCTATTTACTGTTGGTTCATCCCTCGGATTAACACCGGTACTTTCAGGAGAGTCGAAGTTTGTTCTTTGTATTGCAATGTTTTTAGGGCGTGTCGGACTACTTTCTATCCTTATAGGATTATTAGGCCACCGCGGAGCAAAGGGCTGTTCTTTCCCAAACGAACATATCATCATTAATTAACTGCGAAATCCATATGAAATATCTTGTTATCGGTTTAGGCACGTACGGACGTGAGCTGGCTATCAATTTATCTTTACAAGGCAATGAAGTTATCGGTGTAGATCATCGATCGGAAAACATTGAGGCAGTGAAAGAGCAACTCATGACCGTTTACGAACTTGACGCCAAGGATGAGAATTCATTGAAGCTGCTTCCTCTTAAAAACATGGACATTGTTATCGTTGCTATCGGAGAGGATTTCGGCGCAAGTTTAAAAACAGTTGCCCTCTTGAAAAAGAACGGTGTCAAGCACATTTATGCCAGAGCCATCGACAACCTTCACCAGTCTATTCTTGAAGCATTTAATCTTGAACGCATCTTGACGCCGGAAAAAAGAGCTGCAAACGATTTAACGCTGGAACTCAGTCTGAACACCCAGTGCAGTACTTTTAACATCACAAAAGACTTCATGGTGTTGAAATTTACAGCGCCGGAAAAATTCGTCGGACACAGCTATCGGAGCATTAATTTCTCTCGGTTTGGCTTAGTCCTTATTTCTGCTGTTAGAAAAGTTACCGAAAATAATTTACTTGGACTTTCTTCTTCAAGAGAGGAAATCTTAGATTTGGAGCGCAAATCGATGGAAGAAAAAATCGCCTCCCGTGACGAAATCATCGTAATGGGGACAAGAAAAAATATCACAGACTTTCTTTCTTCGGTTCAAACAAACTGAGAAAATGGCGGGTTCACGATTTTTTTCGAAAACGGAACAGGGGGCGGCAGCGAGAGTGTTCAGTAGTTAACGAGCCAATTTTTGGAATTAGCGTAACTTTAGGAACATAAAGCGTTAATCCTAAGGAGACATTCGTTATGTATGCAAAACTCACTCTTTCCGCCGCTTTTGTTGCACTTGCCTTTAGTCACAACGCATTAGCGGCCGACCATAACCTTTCTGCCGATATATTAGTTGTCGGAGCAGGCTCGGCTGGCTTAACGGCAGCCGTGCAAGCTGCAGAAAAAGGCAAGAAAGTTATCCTTTTGGAGAAAAATCTCGGAGTCGGAGGCAGCTCGCAGTTTGCTGAAGGATTGTTTGCAGTCGGCTCAGAATGGAATCGTCTGAGAAGCGATCCTCTTACCAAAGAAGAAGCTTTCAAAACCTTAATGGAAAAACACGGCTATGTGATTGATGCCGCTAAAACCAAAGACTATGTTGAAGGCAGCGCTGAAAACATCTCCTGGCTCGCCGGTCACGGCATCAAATTTGAAGTTGTGCGCATGACGCCGTGGGAGGCCGCAACCTGGCACGTCATCAGTGATTACAAAGGCACAAATCACGGCGCAGGCTTAATCAAAGGGCTCAAAGATGCTGCCGACAAGGCCGGCGTAGAAACCAAGCTAGGAACACCTGCCACTGAACTAATCCTGAATAAGGAAGGCGCAGTCGTCGGTGCGAAAGCTGCAGATAAGAAAGGCAATACCTACACCATCAGCGCAAAAGCCGTCATTCTTGCGACCGGCGGTTTCGGCGACGATCCGCAGAAAGTCAAAAACTGGGCTCATCGCGATCCTGAAGGCTGGAAGAGCTCTGTACCTATCGGGAAAACCGGTGACGGCATTGTCATGGCAACGAAAGCCGGTGCAGCCATGGGCAACGTTTCCTTTGTTCAGCACCTCGGCACGGAGGGTAAAGGCATTAAGTTCCTGGGAAACCTCTATGCCACATCCTGGCAGCCTTCAGCTCTTTGGGTAAATTGTGACGGCAACCGTTTCAGCAACGAAGATGTCGCCTTCTCCTTTGCTCAGGCTGCCAACGCGATCTATGCTCAGCCTCATCACTACGGCTGGTCAATTTTTGACGACAGCCAAGTCCAATACATGATGAAAAAAGGCGTGGACTCCGGCATCGGCGTATTGGTACCGGTCGGTCAGAAACTGCCGAATCTGCAGAAAGAGATTGATGATGCAGTCGCTGTTAAGAGCGATGGATTTAAGACCGCTGATTCCGTTGCTCAGCTTGCCAAAGAACTCGGAGTTCCGGAGGCCAACCTTCAGAAAGCTGTGGAACAATACAACAAGGCTTGTGAGGTCGGTCATGACGGTGAGTATTACAAAGAAAAGACTTATCTTCGTCCGTTGAACACCAAGAAACTTTATGCCATCAAACTGAAAGCCTATTTCTTCAGCTCCTACGGCGGTCTGAACACCAACCGCAAACATCAAGTTCTGGATAAGAACAATAAACCGATCAAAGGGCTTTACGCCACAGGTCTTGAAGTGTCTGATATGGTCGGACCGACTTATTCCACTTGGTCTTCGGGGCATGCCTTCGGATTTGCTTCTTACTCCGGCAGACACGCTGCCTTAAATGCGATAGACGAAATGAAGTAATCCGAAAAATTTAAGCGCCGAAATCGGCGCCAAAAATCGAAAAGGTCCGAGGCGAAAAACCCGGACCTTTTCTCCACCCGTTAATGAAAGCTATTTAGTGACAGCCGCATCCACAGCTTCCGCCGTGTTCTTCATGACCGTGGCCGCCGCATCCGCAGCCGCCAGCATGTTCTTCATGATGATGGCCTCCACAGCCGCAGCCACAACCGCCGGTACCTTCAGGCTGAAGGGTTCCTGCAATCAGAGCCTCAATGACTTCGTCAGGGTTGCCAGTGACGCCGGGAAGTACATCAATACCGCTCTGAGCCAAAGAAACCAAAGCGCCTTGACCAATGCCACCGCAAATAACAGCCTGTACACCTTGAGCGACTAAGAATTCAGCCAGCGCTTCATGACCGGAAGCTTCGCTGTCAATCACAACACTTTCAACAACGCCCTGGGGCTGTACGTCAAAAATCTTGAACTGAGGAGCTTTGCCAAAATGCTGGCAAACAACGCCGTCTTCGTAAGGGATGGCAATACGCATTTTTAATTCTCCAAAAAAAATTGTTCGGGAATTGTATCAAGGTTATCCGTTTAGATTAAATGGTGACAACCCGATGAAAATTCAAGAACGGAAAATGCAAAAAAGTTTTTCTACGCCGAAAATGGTGCTTAGCAATGAGTCGTTACGTATAAATAGAACAATAATTCATAGAATTACGGCTCACAAAATTGATCCTTAAATCATGTCTCTCACCGAAAAGCTTTTTAAAGTCAAAGAGCGGGGCTCGTCGACTAAGACAGAATTCTTAGGTGCCGTCTCAGCCTATCTCGCAGTTTGTTATCTTTTTATCGTGGTTCCCGGCATGCTTGCTGACGCAGGAATGCCTATCGGAGACGCAACGGTGGCAACCATTTGGGCAGCCGTTCTCGGCACCCTAATGATTGCTTTTATCGCGAACTATCCCGTCGTTGTAGCTCCGGGGCTCGGGATTTCAGCGTATTTTGCGTATTACGTCTGCGGGGCCATGGGACTCTCTTGGCAAGCTGCGTGTGCAGCCGTAGTAATTTCCGGTTTTGTTTTCTTTATCTTGACGGTCACACGGGTTCGACAAGCCATCATTAAAGCAATCCCGCTGGACCTAAAACTCGCCATCGTTGCGGGTATCGGCGCCTTTATCACCATCATCGGTCTCAAGAACGCCGGTATCGTCGTTGCAACGCCTTCTACAATGATCGGACTCGGCAATATGATGCAGCCTCAGGCTTATTTGACGATTCTCGGTGTTGTGCTCGCAGGTTGGATGATGGCCAAAGGCATTCGTTTAGCAATGCTGATCACGATTCTGATCGTTGCGGCCTTAGGTATTGTTACAGGTGTCACTCCGACAGACGGAATTCACAATCTTTTCTCAGGCAGCTTCAAGATCTTCCCGACGGAAACGATTTTCCAAGTGGATTTCAAACAGATGCTAACCGTCGGTATTGTGGGCGTACTCTTCTCTATCACGATGGTGGACTTGTTTGACAATATGTCGACCCTGATCGGCTTGTCCTACCGCGCCGGCTTCATGGATAAGCAAGGCAATATTCCCGGCCTCGACCGAGCCCTGATTTCCGACTCCATCGCCACCATGGGCGCCGGTCTTATCGGTACTCCGACTTCTACCGCCATCCTTGAAAGCGCTGTCGGCATTGAAGCCGGTGCAAGAACCGGCCTCTGCGCCCTCTTCCTGGCAGGCTTCTTTGCTCTGACGCTGTTCGTCGCTCCTTTGCTGACCTTAGTTCCGGCTTTTGCGACTGCCTGCGTCCTGATCATCGTGGGTTACATGATGCTTCAAGGAACGGCTTCGAGAATTAATTTCTCGGATATCACCACGGGTCTGCCCTGCTTCTTAACCATCTTCATGATGCCGTTTACCTTCAATATTGCCACCGGCTTGGCTTTCGGCGTCATCAGCTTCGTGCTTCTGAAGCTCTTAGCGGGTAAGAAAGAAGAAATTACGCTGACCATGGCAGTTTTGGCAGTGGTTTTTGTGGGTATTTTGATCTCCCACTAAGACGCGGAAACTAACCGTTTCGAACAAAAGTTTTCAACCGATCGGACAGGAATGCCTTATCCTTGTCCGATCTGTTTTTATATGATTTCAAAAATTAAAGATGAACAGCATGCAGGAAACAAAAGCTGAACTGACTCTCGACCACTTCGGTAGTGATCCGATCACCCGTGTTGAAAACGCCCTTGCCGGTTTAAGAGAAGGCAAAGGCGTCGTCGTTCTTGACGACGAAAGCCGCGAAAACGAAGCCGACTTAATCTACTCTTCCGATCATCTGACAGAAAAGCAAATGGCTCTGATGATCCGTGAATGCTCCGGCATCGTCTGCGTCTGCCTTCGTGACGAAGACTGCAAACGCTTAGAACTTCCTCAGATGGTTGCTTCTAACTCCAACACTCAGGGTACTGCTTTTACGGTATCCATTGAAGCTGCTCACGGCTGCACTACCGGCGTCAGCGCTAAAGATCGCGTCACTACGATCAAAGCAGCAGCCAACCCGAATGGCAAACCTGAAGACCTCCTTCGTCCCGGCCACGTTTATCCGCTTCGTGCTCGCTCCGGCGGCGTGTTAGAGCGCAGAGGCCACACTGAAACAACCGTCGATTTGATGAGAATTGCCGGTCTGAATCCTTGCGGTGTTCTTTGCGAATTGATGAACGAAGACGGTACGATGGCTCGTCTGCCTGAGGCATTGGCTTTCGCAAAGAAACACGATCTTCCGATCATTACGGTTGAAGATCTGGTTAAATATCGTCGGGAAAAGAACGTCTAATCATTAAGTTAGCCAACCGAAGAAGTTTCTTCGGCGGTAAATCGCATGATTTTTGGAGGCTTCCGATATGGAATCGGGGGCCTTTTGTATTTCCGGCTGCTGCACCTCTCACGTGTCTCAGCCTTCTTTGTAATACTTCAGCCTGAAGATGGTTGCCCCTAAAGACGCGGCCACAATGATCAGAATGCCTAAGAAAGTGAACGTATCTGGAACTTCGTCAAAGAACAGATAGCCAAATATTACTGCGAAGATCACGGCACTGAACTGCAGAGAAGCGCACAGAAGCGTTTTGCCTTTCTTCCAGCCAATGTTTTGTGTCCATTGGCCGAGTGCCGTGAAGACCCCCATGAGCAGAACTGGAACCGAGAATACGTGTTCTGCCCGCAGTCCTGTTGAAAACATCAAAGTAGCCGCCCCACCGGATAAGGTACACGCCAAGGCAAACCAAAAAAGCGTCCTAATTGGCGGTTCTCCTTTCAGGCCCAGCAGTCTCAAGGAAATACTTGAACCCGAACTCAATGCTCCGGATAAAAGACCGAGGCCAACATAAAGAGCGTTTTGATCAGCAACATCAGGTCTGAGCACAAGCAAGACGCCCGCAAATCCGATTATCAAAAAGACAAACAGCATCCAAGGAATCTTTTTGCCTTTGAACAGGTACCAGCCGAACACCCAAAGTCCTAGAAACAATGGCCCCGTGTATTGGAGCGTCTGAGCCGTAGAAAGAAGAATATGCCGAGCAACCAAAATATTGATGCTCAAAGCTCCGACTCCGCACAAAGCACGAGAGAGCTGAAGTGCCGGTTCATGCGTCTTAAGCGTAGTTTTTGTGGCTGCGACAAGACAGATCGCCACTGTCAAGACAACGATGGATCGCAAAAGGAAGATTTCGTAGAAGGCCATCGACACCGGCATCGCTTTGATAGAGACGTAGGCGCTACTGATAAAAAATGTTGATAAAACGATCCAAAAAGATCCCATAGCTGTATTTCTGTATCTTCATCTCAGAGATAAAGAAATATACCGTGGACCACAACGTTTTCTTAATTTTTGAACAAAACAAAACCGGCGTCTGCTGAATATCTCAGCCGTCACGCCGGTTCTAAACCTCTAAGGAAAGGTTACTTCTTCAATGTCAGCAATTCACCGGAGAACTGACCGAGCCATCCGTCACCGAATGCATCGTGTGCATAGTGACGGAATTCGTTGCCTGCCTGCTGAAGTTCGAGTTCGTTTTCAGGCGTCATATCGCCGGTGCCAAAACCCAGCATGTCTGTAACGAATACCAAAGTACGAACTTCTTTGTCATTCTTCATGACCGGAGCAACGAGGAAGAAGTCATTGGCTTCAACGTTCTTACGGTCAGCGCCGAAGAGCTTGAAGTAATCATTAGCACGAAGGATGTTCGAGCAAAGAATGATCTTCGGGCTCTTTTCAGCGACTGCAGCCTGGAAAACCTGACCTCTCTGAGCAACGAGGAAGTTCAGGAAATCGCGGTAAGAAGGCAGTCCGGTGTACTTAGCCATTGTGACTTCGCCGTCAGGCGTCGTAACAGCGAGTTTTTCCATCCAGGCGTTCGTTGTAATCATTCCGGTGCAGAGCGGAGAAGCACTTAGCAGAAGAATCGGCTGTTTGTCTTCCTGTCCTTCGGGTTTGAAAACAAGAGAAGTTTCTGCTTCAGGATTGCCTGTAATGCTGTTAATCAAACGAGTAACGGATTCGGTGCACGGGCATGTTGTCGGCAGTGCGCGCTTTAAAGCATCAATATTCGTAACCGGATTTGCAAAGACTTTTTCCGGATCGATCGGCAGCGGGCAGCGAGCGCTGTGATCTACGACCAGCCAGATCGGGGCATTAGGGTTGCCGCCCATGCAGCCGGAAAAAGAGCTGATGTATTGAGTAAATAACTCAGGAACTTGAACCATTTCGATATCCTCCAATTAAAAATATTCTTCTTTTCGCGCCCCCGACTTTGTGCGAGAAAAACACCCGCTCATCCGAAGCTACTCATATATGAGCAACACTCAGACGAAACCTTCAAAATCGGCTGACTCGGAACAATTATTTCTTGCTGCGGCCGCAACCACATCCGCAGTCTGTGGCAACTTCTACTTCTGCATCCATCAGAGCTTCGGTTTCAGCCTGTTCAGCTTTTTCCTTGTCTTTCTTTTCGGCCTTGTGACTTACAGGACCGCAGTCGGTAGCAGCCTCGACTTCAGCGTCCATCAGAGCTTCGGTCTCGAGTTGTTCTTTCCTTTCTTCGTCTTTTTTATCTGCTTTGGTCATTGATGCTCCTCAAACATAGTTTTTGTTGAGGCCCTTCGCCTCAATTCGTACTTCACGATTCACTTTAACCTCTGAGGACTGAGATAGGTGTGAAGAGGGCCGAAAACGGGCATGGAGATATCATCCCATTACCCTTCGCTTCTCCAGAAAGAATGAATGCTTTGCCAATATGAGCGGCTACGAAGGTCTAGGTGCTGACCTAACCCAGTTGGGTTTTCGGATCAAGGAAAAAGTATTTAGGAATGTCGGCATCCTCGCATGCGTCGGTATCGCACCGACAAAAACCTTAGCCAAATACTGCAACCATTTGGCCAAACACTACGCCGGGCTTAAAGGTGTGTGCAATTGGCTCGACTTAACGCCTCAAAGACAGGCAAAGGCGCTTGCCTGCGAACCTGTCTCTGAAATTTGAGGCATCGGCAGGCGTTACACCGAGCATCTCGGCAAGATGGGCATTCGTACCGCCTTGGATTTAGCCTGTGCAGATGCAGAAGCCATCCGTGATCGGTTCGGTATTACGCTTTCTATGACGGTACGAGAACTTCAGGGAACGTCTTGTATTCCGTTGGAACTTGTAAAACCAAAAAGACAGCAAATTCTGCGAAGCCGCAGCTTCAGTCATTTGATCTGCGACAAAGACGAATTGCTTGACGCCATCACTTTCCATGCATAGGAATGCGGAAGAACCTTGCGCCACGAGGGTATGGTGGCGCACACCGTCGGTATTGTCTTACACACGAATCCTTTCCGCCGGCAGGACGTCCAGCAGCACGCTTATCCGTGTGTGGGACTTCCCTACCCGATCTCGGACACCAATACGATCATTCACTGTGCCCGACGGCTGCTCAATCAAAGTTACCGCAGAGACTTCCTCTATAAACGCACCGGCGTCTACGTCGATGAAGTCGTTCCGAAAGATGCCGTCACCAAGGATCTTTTTGAAGAGCCGGAGACAGAACAGCAGCAAATCATCTGTGAACTGATGGACTCCATCAACATGCGCTACGGTAAAAATACGCTCTGCTTTGCGGCTTCTAAATTAGGAAAAGACACTTGGGAAATATCTCGCGCACGTTTAAGTCCCGGATATACCACCTGCTGGAAAGACCTGCCTCGCATCGGGCCGCTCTTAGAAGAAATCGTTCCGTTCTGATCGACACATCGAAAATTCAAACCGACGGGAAAGCCAAAAGCTCGCCTGCCGATTTCGTGGTCTCAATAAGCTGTTGTCAGAGAAGACCGGTCAGTACCACGGTAACAATCAGAAGCGGCGACAGAATACCGATCACGATACGAATTGCCCAGAGCAGCCAAGACTGCACGGGGCCGGCACTGGTAAGCTGCTTAGCCGTCACCTTCCAGGCAATCCAAGCCGCTACCACGCTGAAGCCAATTTCAGACAGCGGCATACCGACATTGCTCGTCAGGAAGTCGAGCAAATCAAACACGTTCTTGCCGAACATCTTGAAGTCGGACAGGGATCCGAAGCTCAGAGTGCAGAAAAGGCCGATGAACGCAGCCAAAGCCGTTGTGATCCAAGTCACGGCCGCTCGGGACAGACGGGTATAGTCCAAAAGTGAAGCCACTACGGCTTCAAGCATGGACATGGAGCTCGTAATCGCCGCCACAACCAAGCAGAAATAGAAAAGAATCGCAAAGAAAACACCGAACGGCATCTGCGAGAAAATCGCCGGCATCGTCACGAATGTCAGACCGGGACCGGCAGTCGGAGACAAATTAAAGGCAAACACGGCAGGCATCACCATTAAGCCGCCGAGCACAGCAGCCATGATCGCCAGGAATGCAACCCAAGCCGTAGAGGTTAAAAGATTGACTTTCTCGGAGAGATAGCCGGCATAAGTTACCATCACGGCCGCGCCTAAAGACAGCGAGAAGAAAGTAAATCCCATCGCGTTAAAGATCGCAGACGAGGTAAAGCCGCTCCAGTTCGGTTTAAAGAGATATTCCAGACCTTTAACGGCGCCGGGAAGCGTTAATCCTCGGACAATTAAGATGAGCATGAGGATAAAGAGCACCGGCATTAGGAATTTAGCCAGTCGTTCGATCCCTTTCTGTACGCCTAATGAAACAATCACCGCGTTGGCGAGCAAGAAGATGATCTGATAGAAGTACGCTAAGGCGCCGTTGCTCACAAACGAACCGAAGTTTTTATTGAGTTCGTCCGCATTAGAGACAATTCCGGTTCCTGTGAACGCATCGATCAAATATTTGATACACCAGCCGCCGACGCAGGAATAAAAGCAAAGAATCGCAAAAGCGGTAACGACACCGACCGTGCCGAACACGCCCCAGTGCTTGCCGACCACTTTCTTTAATGAGCCGATCGCACCCATTCTGCCCTCTCGGCCGATGACGTACTCGCTGATGAGCATCGCCACACCGACTGTAAAGGTAAAGAGCAGATAAGAGAGAAGAAAAACAGAACCGCCGTTATTGCCGGCAAGATAAGGGAATTTCCAAATCGCGCCCAAGCCGACGGCAGAGCCTGCACTTGCCAGAATGAATCCGATTCTGGATCCCCATGTGGAATTTGAAGCCATAGTCTTAATCTTGTTGGTTTAGCTGCTGTATATGTTACAGGCTGAAACCCTCACCAGAAGGATCCGAAACAACAGAATGATCAGCGGCCGTCCGGTCGACCGCTTCGACACGTATCTTCAGAGACAAAAACCTTGTCAATCAACTGATTGTTTTTATCGACATGTTCGATTTCGTAAGCAGGAAATCCTTCTTTGAATCGGTCTCTGAACTGCTGGTTCAGACAAACACCGTTAAAGCCTCCGGTCACCAAGCGATGTTTATCTTCCTGAGAGAAGTTAGCGGCAAGATTCTGAGTATGTTTGATGCGGTAGCGGATCACACCGTCTTCAGAAATACCCAGAGGCGTGACTTCGTAGCCGTCCTCACTTTCGATTTCAGGAATTTTGGCGTAAGGCGTTTTAAGGAGCTGCTGAGCCGTCTTCGGCTGATCGTGCAGGATTGAACCGATCGCCGGAAGCAGGTCTCTGGAGATATACGTTGAATTCAGGTTTTTATCGAAATTCAGGCAAGCTTTGGTTTGAATCTTCGCACTGTCAAACCGCGTCCCTTCTCCGTCTAAAAATTCGTAGTTTACGTTTCCGATGTTGTGGTCGTAATAGGACGGCGCTTCAACACAAGTTAATCCGAGCAGGAAGGTTTTGAAGTATTTCTTTTCTGCGTCTGTAAAAGAAGGGCCCTTGCGTGCAGCAAAATTTAAACGCACGTTGATGTTGGATTTTTCGTCCTGACCTAAGACAGAGGCTTTGACTCCTTCGAGCGAAGCAGAATTTGCTGTGAGTGCGGAAGCAAGTTTTTCGTTTAGGGCTTCTACGCTAAGTGCTTTTGAGTTTTGAGCTTCCTGTTTATCCGGCTGAATTTCTCCGGATTGGGTTCCGACAAATTCATAAGCCAAAATAAAAACGGCACCGACTCCGGCAATCACATAGCGATAATCCACTCCGAACCACTTCACTTTTCATTCCTCCGAACGCTCTGAGACTTACAGTCTTATATTAGTAACTTTTCCTCGCGGACAGAGCCCGAAAATCAATTTTGAGTTGCAATTTCGTGTACCTTAAATGCGCATAGAAAGGAACACAGTTGGATTTGAATCTGTATGCTTTCCTGAAAATTAACGGAGGTCTGCATGATCAAAAAAACTCTTCCTTTTCTTTTGGCTGCCGCTTTAGGCCTATCTGCTTCTGCCATGGTTCAGGCTGCCGGTACGGCGCCGAAATCTAAATCCGTGCCTTTATCTCAGCAAGTTCAGGATCTCAGAGAGACTGTACTTCAACTCCAAAAGCAAGTGGACTACCTTGAGATGCTGGTTCCGCCGTCCACAGCAGTTTTAATGCCGGACGCAAGAAAGCTATCCAGTATCCGTGTTAACGGTGCAACATTCCTAATGTCCATTGACAAACCTTCCGGAAACGCAAAAGGCAGTGATTTTGTTCTCACTATCGTCAACCCGCAAAGCATTACTTATACCAATGTCGCTTTTGATATCCGCGTGTACGGAAAGGACGCCAACGGGGACCCGAACGCTTATACAAACGCTCTGTTGGTTTCCCGTGTCACGCCGGCTCTCGCACCGGGCCAGACAACACAGTTCCGTTTTGCCGTACCGGGCATGTCGCCTGAAGACTTCACGGCCGCTTATGTTGCTTCCATGACCTTCGGGGGGATTGCCTCCCCTGCAACAGAATAGCCACTCGCTGAAAAATCATCTCAATCCGAGGCTCAAAAGGCTTCGGATTTTTTTATTTGGACGGACAGATAAGCATTAGAAGACAGATTTTATAAATTATTCAAATTGTTAGCGAATACCTCTTTTGGGATACTTGTCACAAGAGCGTAAAAACCGTACCGCAAAATCATTCCTTTGTTGTTAGATGAAACCCTTAACTAACGGGGATTTATCCCATTTATTAGGAGTGACTGAATGAAAAAACCATTATATAAAGTACTGTACGTGCAAGTTCTTGCAGCCATTGTTATCGGTGTTCTTTTAGGTTTTTTCTTCCCGGATATCGGCGCATCCATGAAACCGCTCGGGGACGGTTTCATTAAGCTCATTAAAATGCTCATCGCTCCGGTGATTTTCTGCACTGTCGTCATTGGAATCGCGGGAATGGAAGACATGAAGAAAGTCGGGAAAGTCGGAGGTTTAGCCCTTCTTTACTTTGAAGCCGTCACAACGCTTGCCCTATTTGTCGGACTCTTTCTAGTAAATATACTGCAGCCGGGCGCCGGAATGCATGTTGACCCTGCAACATTAGATATGAATTCCGTCTCGATGTATGCAACAGCCGAAAAGCCTCAGTCGACTTTGGACTTTCTGTTTCATATCATTCCCTCCTCCGTTGTCGGGGCCTTTGCGCAGGGCGACATTCTCCAAGTCTTGTTCTTCTCGATCATTTTCGGCTTTTCCCTCCAGTTCTTGGGCGGCTCCCGTCACCCAGTCTACGAACTTATTAAAAAAGGATCCGACATCCTTTTCCTCATGATCAACTGGATCATGAAGGTCGCGCCAATCGGGGCTTTTGGTGCCATGGCATTTACAATCGGCAAATACGGCATACACTCTCTGCTACCGTTAGGGAAACTAATGCTGGTTTTTTATGCCACCTGCTTATTTTTTGTTTTGGGCATCCTCGGTGCGATTTGTCGCTTCAACGGTTTTTCAATTCTTCGCTACCTGGCCTATATTAAAGAGGAACTTCTCATCGTTCTCGGAACCTCGTCTTCCGAAGCTGTCCTTCCTCAAATGATTACCAAAATGCAAAAAGCCGGCGTCAGCCGTTCCGTCACTGGTCTTGTAATTCCGACCGGATATTCGTTCAATCTCGACGGAACAGCGATTTACCTTACGATGGCGGCGGTGTTTATTGCACAGGCCTGTGACATCCAAATGACCTTCACTCAGCAGGCGACGCTGTTAACGGTTCTCCTTTTAACTAGTAAAGGAGCGGCCGGCGTTTCAGGATCCGGATTTATCGTGTTAGCTGCAACTCTTTCTGCCGTCGGCGACATCCCCGTCGCCGGTTTAGCACTAATCCTCGGCGTGGACCGTTTCATGAGCGAAGCAAGGTCCATTACCAACATGATCGGCAACGGTATTGCCTGTGTTGTCGTCGGTCGATGGGTGGGAGAATTAAACAAAGAACAGTTAACCGATACGTTAAGTAAAAAAGGCAAAGACGTAAATCTCTTGGACGAGCTCGAAGACGAGATCGAATCAGAAATCGGAGATGTCCTTTCTCCTCAGCAGGCTTTGGCTCCGATATCTATCAAAGAATCAGCCGAACAAAGATAATTTTTCAAAAATTTGACAGTTAAAAAGCCTTGGAACCCACAAAAGGATCCAAGGCTTAATTAATGCCGTTATGGTTAACCGCAGTTAACAACCATTGACCTTCCGGATCAGGCCCTTAAACATTTCAAATCCGATCTCAAGAGCGGCCTCATCAGCATCGAAATCCGGCTGATGATGACCTGCCGTTCGATCGGCCCCGATCACAAAATAAATACATTTTCCGAAAAGCTGCTGAATACGCTTAATTATGATCGAGGCATCTTCAGAGCCTCCAAAATCGGAGTGAGTCGTGACTGCTTTAACAAGGGGACATTGACTTGCAACCTCTTTGAGATATTCAACAAGCTCCGGGTCATTCTTGATGTCATATACCGTCCCAAGATCTTCAATAGAAAGTTGAACATCCAATGACTGAGCTGTTCCTTTGAGTATTTCTTGAGTTCTCTTCACTAGGTAGTCATTAACCTCTGTCGTTTCTCCTCTGAGATCAATCTCCATGTAAGCTTGATCCGGAATAATATTTCGGCCGCGTCCGCCTGAGAGCTTTCCAACATTGATCCGAGACGCTCCTTTACTGCTTCTTGAAATCCCCTGAAGGAGCATGAACGCCGAACAGGCTGCTGCAAGGGCGTTTTTCCCTGCTTCGGGTTCACTCGCACAGTGCGCAGCCCGACCTTTGAAATCAACATTGAACTTGGTTCCGCACAGGAAGCCATAAGGATCAATGACAACTTCACCTGTACGAGCCATCATTCCGACGTGTGCGGCTGCAAAATAATCGGCCTCATCCAACAAGCCTGAAGCCGAAACCGCTCTGGCCCCGCGAGAACCTTCTTCCGCTGGCTGAAAAAGAAGAATAATCTTTCCTCGAAGTTTGGCTCGCTGTTCGGAAATCCATCTTGCAAGCACTAAACCGATTGCCGTATGAAAATCGTGTCCGCAGGCATGCATACAATTATCATGCCGCGAATGAAAACCCAGCAGATTCGGCAAATGCTGAGCGTCCTCCGTTTCCTGAATCGGAAGAGCATCTATATCAAAACGCAAAACGAACGTTGGTCCGGACTTATGAGTCTCAAAAGTCGCCATTACGCCGGTAAATTCGTCAAGAATGTGAATGAACTCTTTGGGAACGCCATTGTTTAAAGCACGTTTCGTACTGCTTTTGACCTCTTCTTCATCTCGATTCAAAACGAAAGCTTCGTTCAAGATCTCCTTGCCAAGTCGTAGCTTGAACGGCAAAGTCATCAACTGCTGATAGATGTACCAAGTCGTCTGGAACTCGGTCCAAGCTGTCTCAGGATAGGTGTGCAAGTTTCGTCGGTGTTGTTTGAGGAGTTGTGTTATTTGTGACATATTCAATAACCTTTCACACCGTGGAATCCTTTCTTTTCGAAGGTTCGCACGGTGTGAAACAGTGGTTCTTATGGAAGCATGCAGTGCTAACGATGTTCTCGAATCACTTCCGCCATTCGGGATAAAGCTGTCGCAACCGTCCGACGGTTTGGACCATAGGAGAAGCGAACCAAATGGCTATAAGGTTCTTTTGTCGGACGGTTGCGGTAAGGACGAACATCAAAGAAATGACCGGGCACAGTGATAACCTTTTTCTTAAGGCATTCATGGAAGAAGTAATCTGCATCCGTTAGTTTTCCCGGAAGGTTCTCAAGCGAGGCCCAAACATAAAAAGTGCCTAGAGGCTGCGGATCGGGGACTCTTATTCCAATGGATTGGAGTCCGTCAATCATGAGCCTGCGTTTAACTGCAAATTCTTTTCTTGTGGCAAGCAATTCAGCTTCTGCGTGTCCGGAAGAAAGCTCTTCAATTGCCGCTCTCTGAACGATCGTCGACGGACCGCCGTCAACAGCGCTGGCAGCTCTGTTAACCATTTCAATTAAGTATTTAGGTCCGACCATCCACGCAGCTCTCCAACCGGGATAGCGAAATCCTTTAGTCAGTCCGTCAAAGACAACTACAGGATCTTTATTAACATCTTCGATAAACGGCAGCACCGAAACCGGTTCTTTCGAGGGTGAACCATCCTCTTCATAGGCAAATGTCGCATAAAATTCATCACATCCGAGAAGACAATTTTCTTTACGGCAAATGTCCACATAGTTGGCTAAAGATCCTCCTTTTACTGATTGACCGGTAGGATTGCATGGATTTGAAAAGATATAAGCGTCCGGTCTGTATTGTTTAATGAATTCGGAAAATTCTGTGTCGGAAATCATGAAACCATTTTTCTCTTGCGCCCTTAACTCAATCAATTCGCAAGAATGACGCAGAGGGTACAAGTAATCTTCATAAGCGGTATAGTCCGGATTTTTATAGGCTATCCGGCTGCCGTCTTTGAAAATACTAAATAGGCGCGTCAAAGCTAACCGTCCGCCGGAAGCAAAAGATATGTTTTCCGCCGAATACGGTTTCAGACCACGACGATAGGTTCTATTAATCCAATCAGCGACCGCAGCTCGAACCTCCGGGGTTCCCCCGACCGGACCGTAAGCGGCGTCGATCGGTTCTTCTAAGCTGACTGAATTAATTCTCGGAGGCGCTCCCGTGATCTCTCCGACCTCCGGCTGCCCCTGACCGACATTGCACCATTCCGGATGCCCATTGTAAAAACCAAGCTTGGAGGCTTCATGGATTGTCCAAATCACACCCATATACGGGACAAATCTGACCATAGGAAATAAAGATGAGGGATTTTCAAACATATAGTCTCCAAGAAAACAAGGACTTCGGAATAGTTTCCTTCATGTTAGGAAAAAGTAGAACTCATGAAAATGTATGATTTCTAAATCCTAAGTTGTTCTTTCGTACAACTTGTTCATTGGTATTATTACCAAGACTTAATTGTAGGAGTCGCTATGAAACTGTACGACCGAAAACTCAGTTGGAAGATTTTTTGTTTAATAGGTCAAGGTCGAACACTGAGTCATGCTGCGCAGGAATGCGGAATTGACCTGCCCTATGCCTCGAGGCTGATTTCCAAATTAGAAGACGAATTAGGTTTCTTCTTAGTACTTCATCGTCCGCGCCCGATGAAACTCAGTGAAAACGGAATAAAGATTTTTCCGTTCGCTGAAGAATTCGTTGCCGCGCAAGACCGTCTTGAAAATGAATGCCGAGAAATCGGCGTTAATCTTCAGAAGATACCTAAACGCAGTATTCGTATTTCACTGCCGATTAATCTTAATAAGGAACCCCTCTTAGAAAAATTGGTCAACTATGAGCGGCGAGAAGGTAGCGGTGTAACTTTCGAATTTTCTGCAGATATGGGGCTGAGGGCACTAATAGAACGAGAAACCGATATTTCTGTTGGTTTTTATCGCAAGGAGGAACCAACCCTTACTTGCAGGCAAATTGCGGAGTACCGTTTTCCCCTGCTTGCCTCCAAAAAGTATCTGGCAGAACATCCGGCTCCTAAAAAAGCTCAGGATTTAGAAAAACACGTCCTGCTTCTTCGCTATAAGACAAGCCCGGCTTTTTCTCCGATCCTCTTGAAGAAAAGTGCAAATAAAACTTCAGATCCAAACACCAGCATTGATCTGGAACGTTTGCCACATGTCTTAAAAGGCGACGGATCGTACTGCAGAAGTATGCTTTTAAAAGATGTCGGTATCAGTGTTGATTTAACATTGGGTGTTGTGGCAGAAGAGATTCAAAGCGGGAAGCTGGAGCTGGTCTTGCCCGCCTGGGGCAGGCCGGATGCACCTCTCTGCGTTTACTGTCGTAATTCTAATTCAGAAAGTCCGTTATATCGTGAAGTTATAGATTTGATATCGACAGAAATTTCAAAGATCGTCTCTGAAGAAAGGGCTCTTTTCGATCAACTGGCCTCCCGCTCCTTGGGCTAACCTGTGGTTTTAATCCTGTCTTGAGGTGCTTCATATTCGAGCACCTCATTTTTTTTCTTTTTAGGTTAACCTATCCAAAATCAGTCAACCTCAGGTGACTCTGAAACTTTTTTATCAACAGGGCCCGTAAAACACCATCATTCACGACAGTGATATAAGGGCTCCATAGAGTCGTGGCTCTGCATATTTTAATACCTGCTTTGTCTATGGTAATAGAGAACTCGTCACGACGGATTGCCGCATACGATCAACAGAACCAAAGATACCTCTACCAAATTTTTCTCAGATTCTGCCGTATCGTTTTCCCCGATGATGCAACTCATCAGGCTCCGTTAAAATGAGTGATCGTAGCGGGGGAATACAATTGTTAATTAGGCGCGCTTTCAAATTCGAACTAAAACCAAATGGAATGCAGATTCAACTGATGAAGCAATTCTGTGGCTGCGCCCGTTACGTCTACAACCGCACCTTATCCCTTGAAAGGTCGCTCTACAAAAAAGACAACAAGCACTCCTTCAAATACGCTGAGGCAGCCAATAGACTTCCTGAATGGAAAAAGAAAAATCCTTTTTTAAAAGAGTGTCACAGTCAAGTTCTTCAGCAATCGCTGAAGGATCTGGATCAGGCTTACACCATTTTTTTTCGAAAGCAGGCTAATTTTCCGAAGTACAAGAAAAAGTTTCAGCATGACTCCATTCGATTTCCCCAAGGTGTTCAACTTGATGAGGCTAAGCAACAGATCAGATTGCCGAAAATCGGCTGGGTAGGATATCGGAAAAGCCGGGACATCATCGGAGCAATAAAGAATGTTATTGTCAGCCGACGCGGGGAGAAATGGGATGTCAGCATACAGACTGAGTATAAAGTCGTCTCATCTGCTCCGAATTCCTCTGAAATAGGAATAGACATGGGAGTCAAACGTTTTATGACTATGTCAAGCGGTGACTTCGTCGAACCTCTCAACCTTTTCAAGCAGGAGCTGGAAAAACTTGCAAAACTTCAAAGAAAGCTTGCGAGACAAAAGAAAGGAAGCAGAAACAGCAGAAAGACAAAGCGAAAAATTGCTCGATTGCACCGCTATATAGCCGACAGCCGAAGAGATTTTCTTCACAAGACCTCGACAAAGATAGCTAAAAACCACAGCATCGTGTACGTTGAGGATTTGAAGGTCTCGAACATGTCCGCTTCTGCCGGCGGAACAAAAGAATCCCCGGGCAAAAACGTCCGGCAAAAGAGCGGACTGAATCGATCTATTTTGGATCAGGGATGGTATAGCTTTTTCCAGATGCTCTCCTACAAATTAGAGCGGAGAGGAGGAAAGCTGATCAAAGTTGATCCGAAAAATACCAGTCGAACTTGCCCGCGATGCGGACTTGTCTCGGCAGAGAATAGAAAATCGCAAGCGACCTTTGCATGCATTGGCTGCGGTTACCGCTCCAACGCAGATGAGGTCGGGGCGATAAATATACTAAGGGCCGGACGGGTCCGGTTAGCCTGTGGCACGAGTGGTGCAGTAAGACCGCTATCAGCAGGAACCCAAAGAGACCGACTGCAGCATTAGGCTACGGCCGCTGCAGAGGTGGTATGGAATCCTTGTCATTTATGACGAGGAGGATGTCAACATCATTGATGTCACAGCCAAAAAGCAGGCTAAAGTCAATTGTTTGATTTTTGGAGTGGTTTTCATATTTCTTCCGAGGGACCTATCTACTGCATTAGTCTCGCCGGCTTCTGGAAATGCGTGGAAACACTGTGAGCCACAGAAGTTATAAAAAAAAACACTTTTTTATACCAACAGGGGTTACTAAGGGGAGATTACTGAATCAAAAAATAGCCTTTCTATCATCGTTTTCTTGCACGCTTCATCCCATGCCATGCTAGGTCCTTTCTTGCACTTCGCTTAAAAATCTTGACAGAAACTGTTTTCAACTTAACAGTGCATTCGTATAACTATTTTCAAATAGATAGCGCAAACTTGGCATAGTTCTTGCATAGATTATTTTGAAACCTAGCAGAATCATCCAACCAATAATTAACCTGACTAGTTTTCAAAGCCTCAATAAACCAACTTAAATGCGTCATAGCTGTGCAAGGATGCCCTAAATTGGTGCGACTGCTCGATGATGGCGCAAAGAAAGGAAAAGTGATGAAAGAACTTCTAATGATGAAGGGAGCCAAGACTTTAGTCGATGTTGCTACAAAAGTGCAAGCCGGGGAAACTGTCCTTTTGGTTACTGACTATGCTAAAACAGACATCGCTCAAGCCGTTGCTGCCGTTGCCTGTGACCGAGGTGCAGAAGTAATGATTATGAGTATGAAGCCTCGCAAACGGGCCGGAGAAGAACCGCCTGCAGCCGTGGCCGCCGCCATGAAAAATGCGGACGTCGTGATCGTGCCCGTCAGTTACTCTATTACCCATACACATGCAGTAAAAAATGCGGCGGCAGCCGGAGCTCGAATCATCGTCATGACAGATTTCACCCCTGAAGTTATGATGCACGGCGGGATAGAAGCTGACTTTGATCAAATCAAACCAACCTGCATTGCTGTCGCCAAAGCCCTGGAAACTGCCGAAGAAATTCATATCACCTCTCCGGGAGGAACTGATCTTCGTTTCAATACGAAAGGAAGACGCGGAAATGCGCTTTACTGCGTAGTTGAAAAAGGTCAGTTCTCTACCATCCCCACTATTGAAGCAAATACAACCCCTATAGAGGGGACTGCAGAAGGGATTATTGTATGCGATGCTTCAATTCCATATCTCGGTATCGGCCTTGTAGATGAACCCGTCATATGCAAAGTCGAAGGGGGCTTTATCACTGAAATCAAAGGCGGAAGGGCTGCAGAAATCCTTCGCAAAGATTTAGCCAGCCACGCCGACAAAAACAGCTACAACATTGCAGAACTCGGGATTGGTTTGAATCCGAAGTGTCGTATGTGCGGAATCATGCTTGAAGACGAAGGAGTCCTCGGGACCTGTCATATCGGCATCGGCACAAGCCTTACCCTCGGCGGCGTTACCAAGGCACCGTGTCACTACGATCTCATCATGTGGCATCCGACCATCGTCGCCGATGGAAAAGTAATTTTTGACAAAGACCATCCGACGCTCTGACCAAAATTATCCCCAAAACTTTATTTCCATTCCAAGGACAAAATCATGAAACGCAGAAACCTTCTTTCCTCCCTTTCTGTTCTTACCGCTCTAAGCCTCTTTGGCGCCGGTTCAGCCTATGCAGCAGATATTTATCCTTCTAAGCCGCTCTTGACAATCGTTCCTTTTAGCGCAGGAGGCGGCAATGACATCCTTCTTCGCATCATGGGTAAATACGCGGAAAAACATCTCGGTCAAACTCTTACCATTGACAATAAACCAGGAGCCGGCGGCCAAATCGGCTGGACCCTTCTGAGTAAAGCCAAACCGGATGGTTACACAATCGGTGCAGCTTCTTTACCTTCAATGATCATGATCAAGGAACTGCGTAAGAATGTGCCTTTCTCTATGGATGATTTCACCTTCATAGCAGCTGTTCAATCTGACCCAATTGTCTGGGTTGTCAACGAGGACAGTCCTTATACAACAGCAGCTGATTTCATCAAAGCAGCTAAAATCAAAACTTTGAATGTCGCCGGAGACGGTCCGCAGTCTAATGTTCAGCTCCAGCATCTGATCGCTGAAAAAGATCTTGGTATTAAGACAAATTTCGTTCCCTTCAACGGCTCAGGTAAGGCACTTACAGCATTGATGGGTAAAAAAGTTGACCTCTGTGCTTCAACACTCTCTGCCGCACAAAAGCAGCTCGGCAACGGACTTAAAATTCTCGTGGTATTCGCTGACCAGTCCGCAGCCTCCGCTCCCACTGCCAAAGAAGCTTTCGGAAAAGATATCGCGCCTGCAGGCGCAGCCATCCGCGGCATTTGCGCGCCCAAAGGCTTAAGTCCCGAAGTATTAACTAAGTTAGAAAACGGCATCAAAGGGATTTGCGAAGATCCGGATTTCATCGCTGAAACCAAGAAACTCAAGCTGGATATCGGCTTTAAAAACGCCCAAGAAACTCAAAGAATTGTCTCTCAGACCTCCAAACTAGTCTCAGAAAACAAGAACCTCTTCTAACATTTTGTCGGGAGTCAATCATGGAACAAGAGAACATCCGAAAAGAAACGTTTCTAGCGACTCTTCTTTTGCTCGCAGGAACTCTGATCTTATGGAAAGGCTATTCATATGAACCGGACTCCCGACAGTTCCCGGTCTTCTTGGGCTGGCTTTTCGTGTCTTTCTCGATACTCAATGCAATCACCCTCTTTAAAAAATTCAAAGCAGAAAAGCTATCTCTTTCCTTTGAGTTTCACAGACCGGGTTTCCCTCTCTCCTTGACAATTCTGCTGTTAATTGGAACTTACGCAGTCGCAGTCCCGCTGCTCGGCTACTATCTCTCTACATTCCTATTCTTAATACTGGTGATGGCCGGATTTGGATGCATCCGTAAAAGGAGCCTATTGGTTTATCTAGGAGTAACGCTTCTATTCCTTACCGGCGTTTATTTCTTCTTTACGCTCTTGCTCGGCACACGATTGCCTGTCGGCGAGATATGGGCTTTTTAGGAGGGCAGCTATGGATCTTTCAGCACTTTTTCCTGCTTTTTTCCAAGCATTGGAACCCGGAATGCTGGGGATGGTTCTCCTAGGGACAATTCTGGGCATTGTCGTGGGCTCTCTGCCAGGACTTACGAGCACTATGGGCGTTGCCCTTCTGGTACCTTTCACTTTCAGCATGAGCCCAGCGATGGGATTAGCTCTTCTCGGTGCCATTTATGCCTCTTCAAGTTACGCCGGCTCCATCAGTGCAATTCTGTTAAATATTCCCGGAACTCCCTCGAACTGCTGCACGCTACTTGACGGTTATCCGATGACTCAGAAAGGGCAGGCTTCTCGCGCCTTAGCGTTATCTACGATCGGTTCGGCAGTCGGCGGAATTCTCTCTGTCTTTGCCCTTTTATTTCTTGCTCCTCCTTTAGCGCGTTTGGCTTTGGAATTCGGCTCTCAGGAATATTTCATCATGGCGCTTTTCGGAGTCGCCATCATCGCTGCGCTTTCAGAAAAGAATATTGTTAAAGGAATGATCACCGGTATTTTTGGTCTCTTACTTTCGATTGTAGGAATGCATCCGATTACCGGGGAAGCGCGCTTTACCTTTGATCTGCCGGAACTTTTCAACGGTTTATCTCTAGTGACTGCATTAATTGGCCTCTATTCTCTTCCGGAAGTTGTCTCAATGTTAAGAGACGAAAAAGATGCCGTTAAAGTCGAAAGTTCGGTTTCCTGCTCTGGAATTATCCGCGCGATGAGAGAAATCCTGAAATACAAAATGCTGACTCTCAGAGCCTCAATCATTGGCATCATAATCGGCATCGTCCCGGGAGCCGGCCAGTCCATCGCTTCATTTATTGCCTACGATGACGCAAAGAAATCCGCCAAAGATCCGAGTCATTTCGGCACCGGCTGCCCTGAAGGCGTTTTGGCTTCAGAAGTTTCCAACAATGCCGTAGTTGGCGGTTCGCTCGTTCCTGCCTTTACGTTAGGCATCCCGGGCAACGCCGTATCTGCTGTATTGATCTCCGGGCTGATGATTCATGGACTCCAGCCCGGGCCAACGCTTTTCCAAGAGAATGCTGAGACTGTTTACAGCTTTATCTTCAGTTTACTCATCGCTAATGTCGCTTTCATTCCCATCGGAATCCTTTGTGCCAAATACTGCGTCAAATTGCTGGCAATGCCTAAACCCATCCTTGCCTCATTAGTGCTTGCGTTAGCAGTGATCGGCTCGTACGCCGTCAACGGCTCAATTGTTGAAGTTTGGGTCATGATAGGTTTCGGAGCATTGGGATGTGCAATGAAGCACTTCAACCTTCCCAGAGAACCTTTGGTTTTAGGTTTGGTACTCGGCACAATGGCTGAAAGTGAATTAGCGCGTGCCCTGGCCTTGGTACAAGGAGATGTCGGTCAATTGCTTTTGGGAATATTCTCAAGCCCAATCTGCATGATTCTAATCGGTTTAATTCTTTATTCCATCATTCGCTCACAATACAAAAAAAGGAAAGCTTCAGCCAAGCCGTCTGACCAAAAAACGGAATTATCGGAAGAAGCCCGGATTACAGCGGCTTCCTGACCTCTTTCCTCTTCCTCTACACGAAGAGGAGGAGGTCAGCTCCGCGGAGACCGGACTTTTCGGTCTCATTTCATCAGTCTTCGGTTTCCTCTTCGGCCCCCTCTTCTCCCATGTTAACCTGCCACCGGTTGGTTACAAAAAGTAGAGCTTCTTTTATCAGACCATTCGAAGGACTTACGCTTTCAGCTCTGTACCCGTTAAAAAATAAACGCGAAGCAGGCATATGCGTGTCTTCTCCATAACGATATAACGCATAATGATGATGGCGCTGGTCAGCTTGCAAAGAATCCTTACTGAGATAAGAGATTTCGCGACCAAAGCGATCGAACACCGACAGCATTTGCGGTGCAGCCGCGAAAATCCCTACTCTGTTGGATCTTGAAGAAATAACGTTCCTATCCGGCTTATACCCATCCTGAGAGACAAATATCATTGTTGAATTACAGGAAACAGATTTTTCTAAGGATATCGGACCGCCAGCATTCAAGACAAAGATCTGATCTCCGGCATCGACATTTTTGACCACGACGGCAGCAGACGGATCTGCGGAGCGCTGGACAATCGTGACATCCGCTCCGGACGCTAGCTCATTGGCTCGAATTTCGCCGTTGGCTTCGAGATAAATATCCTGAGATGCTTGAAGGTCTTTAAGTAAAACACTGTCGGCTTTCATTTCAGCGTGGCCGTTAACAGTCAGTTCATATCCAACTAAAAGCGGACCGTTGTAATTTTCTATAGTCAGATTTCCGTTGATGATATTGCCTTTTTCTTCATTAATCTGAATTTCCTGCTTCTGACCGTTCAAGACCAAATTAATGTCCGAACCGGCAGATACAATCAATTCATCAACTCGATTTCCCAGCTCTTTATCCTTGGCTGATTTCTGAGCTAGTAACTCAACCGATCCGCCTGCAGAAACTTCCAGACGATCGGACGCAATGCCGTCGGCAGAAGCGTCTTGATGGACGTTTCTTTCCGCGTGAATCTCGAGGTTTTCCACCCCGTCAGAAGAGAATCCTTCAATTCCGGAGCCATGTTTCAAGGACACATCTTTCCCGGCCTCTACTTTCACAAGACCGTCCCCAGCCAAGACGGATCCTTGACCGAGTTCGAAGTTTCCCCCTGCTTTCAATTGAGCCTCTTCGGAAGCAAACAACATTACGGTGTCTTTTATCGTAAAGTCTTTTCCTGCAGAAACCGTCAAACGATTGATTTCCTCATCTTCAGAAGGACTGAGGACACCAACAGCTGTTTCCTCTTCAAAAACAACCGAACCCCGTTTTGCTTCAATATTCAGGTCAGCTTGAGTCAGAACAACCGTGCCCTTTCCGATTGTGACATCTTGTCCGGCAGTGAAGGAAACATCCTTTTTACCCACTCGATTGGAAGCATCCGGATCATTACCGGCAAAAATAAAGGAATCCGATCCGATATCTATAGATCCGGCTGCGTCTAAATACACGTCACCGTAAGAAATCAATTCCGATTCATCTTTAAGTACGACATTACCTTCAGAAGATCTGATTTCTGTTTCATGGAGAGAAGTCGAAAGGAATTGTCCGTCAAGAACCACGTCTCCCGTCACATTCATGCTGACGTTGTCTCTCGCGCTGACTTGAGAATTATCTCCCAGCTCGATAGAACCGCCTCCGACACCCGACTCATCTCCAGTTCGGATGTAAGCCGTTTGACCTTGGACGACGGAGTTTTCTCCCAACCTGATGTCGCCATGTTCTGAAACCAGTGACGTATGGTTCTTAGAGCCGTCCTCAAGCTTCGATTGAAGAACGGCGCCCTTATCCAAGAAAATGCCCTTGTTGCCGATAATGTCTAAGCTCGTTCCAGACGTAACAAATGCGTTTTCTCCAAAACTTGTTTGGCCGCGTGAAGAGATTCGGACGTAGGAATCTTCCTGATCTTCTTGGGTCCGAATGTTTGCGCCGGCGCCGAAAGCAATATCTCCTTGAGCGTCAATAACAGCGCCGAGAACTGAAGTTTGGATGGAAGCACATTTGCCGAAAGTTATATTTCCTTCCATGTGATTTTCATCATCTCCCGCGTTCATAGACAGCATCGTCGTACGGAACGTTGCATCATTCCCGAATCTAACATCTCCTTTCACGTCAATAGACGTTTGCGGCAAAGATTCTATCGAACCGGTCTCGTATTTTCCGAATTTCGTTTGAACCGTTGCTCTGTCTCCTACAAGCAGCGAGCCTAGAGCATTGAGTTCAAATCCTTTTCCATGAACGGCAAAGTCTTCTTCGAACCTTATATTCTCTCCGGCACTGAACACCACAGAATTTTCTTGGCTGTCGAGTTTCGCATCCCGATCGATCACAATATCTTTTCCAGCTTCAAACAAAGTTTTGACAGCCTTAGAAGTCACCGTAAGGTTCTCACCCATGTAGATCGAACCTTCACTGCTTCTTACCGTGACTCCGTCTGTGGCACCGACGAGCGTCGCTTTATCACCGAATCGAACATCCTTTTGGGCAGAAACCAATAAATCGTCAGAAAGGATTTGAGCTTCATCACCGATAGTAAAGCTGTCTCCGGCGATGACACTGACTTTTCCATAGAGCGGGTTTTCTTGACTTAATCCGCTTTGCGTCCCGGCTTTCACCGTCGCTTTATTTCCGATATCAATTAAACCACGTTCCGAGATTAAAGAGCTGTCGGACGCAGAAACGATCGTTAAATCATTCTTGATATTCAGACCGTTCCCGCCAAAGATATCGACACTGCCGTTTTCAGCAATGACTTCGAATTCGTCTTCTGTAACGTTTAAAACTCCCTGAGCTCCGATCCGGATCGGAGCTTCGTCTCCGGCAGACGGATCTTTCAAGGAAGCATTCACGTTGAGCGATCCTCCAAGCGTCGCGTCGGCGTCTGCCAAAACTTCAATTCCACCGTTTGTTGCTGCCAGAGAAACATTATTTCCGAGGCTGAAGGCTTGTTGGCCACCGGTGATAGATACACTGCTGCCTCCGACAGAAATATTGTCTCCAAGAACCAGACTGTCGTATCCGCGAACAGTTGCTTCCCCTGCAGCTTTAACAGAAGAACCGGATTTGAGATCAATTTTCTGTCCTTTCAAGACGGCTTTTCCGGAAGAAGCCTCAACTGTAATGGGGGCTTCATCTGCAAAAATCAACCCTCCGGCGCTGTCCAGTACGACTTCCGCACCCTTAAATGTATTGTTTTCATGAGCAAAGACTTTAAGAGCGTCAGAATCGGTTGATCCCGCTACCAGACGCAATACCCCGACCTCTGAATATTCAACCTTGGCTCCGGATAAATCGACCCTGCCTGCTGCACCCACTTCCAGACTGCCGGCAGAATCAATGCTGGTCTTGTTATTGGAATCGACGTTTCCTTCCTCAGCGGAGAGGAGAACCGAGCCGGGTGTCGAAGTGCTCAAAGAGGCATCCTTGATATTCAATCCGCCGGCAGAAACCTTCAAGTCGCCTTTGGAAGCAACAAGCGTATAACCCGTGAGATTAAGTTCGCCTTTTCCTTTTAAGGTGATCGTATCGGCGGAAAGATTCTTTTCATTCAGAGCAAGGTTCAAATTGCCTTCTTTCGACACCAAGATCAAATTAGAACCATCATTGTTCTTTAAGGAGCCGCCGGTAACGGAAATACTATCTTTCGCCTGAACATCAATGTCCGTTGAAGAATCGACATTGAGCCCCCTCAACGTAACAGAGCCGCTTTCTGCTGCGACCTGCAAACCGCCTGTGTTGCCGTTCGCTTCTGAACTTACGTTGATGCTTCCTTCTTTACTCTCGACATCGAGTTTGCCAGCTGCATTCAAACTTTCAACAGTTAGACTGGCACCCTTTTGAGACTCAATATCGATAACTGAGCCTGAACTTACTGTATTGCTTGTTACCTCAACCGCTCCTCCATTTGAGTTAATAAATAAGCCTTCCGATTCCCCGGTGCCGGCGGCGATTAGATCGGCTCCCGTCACTTGCGTGCCAGCTGCAGAAGTAAGTCGGATAGAACTTTGAGAGTCAAGTTTTCCGGCATCGATCATGACGGAACCTTGAGAGGAATTCACTTCTACTCCGCTGCCTTCTCCCGTTCCCTTAGCCGATACGGAAACATTTGTCAGCTGCGCGTCTGTGACAGCAGAAAGTTTGACGGAACCGTTCGAATTGATCGAGCCGTCACTGACTTTGACTGCGCCTTCAGAAGAAGTCAAAAAGACTCCGGCCTCTGCGTCGTTTCCTTCTGAAGAAACAGCAGTTCTGCTGATTGTCGTGTCCTTAGCTGATGAAACATTTATAGAGTTCTGAGACGTTAATGCGCCGCCATTAATGGAGACAGATCCTTCGGAAGAAACTAACGAAAGGCCGTCTGTTCCTGCAGTTAGACTGCTGCCCGTCAAAGAAATATCATTGCTTGCAGTAACGCCGAGTTTTTTAGCTTCCAATGTTAGCGCTTTTCCGAAAGTCGTTTCCGGTGCAGAAAGATCAAGGGTTCCGTTTAAAGCTGAAAGGGTGGAATGGTCTGCGACCGAAAGCGACGAGCCTGCCTTAAGAGTCAGATTACTGTCAGAGGTCTTCGCTGTTCCGTTAAGGTGGATCGTGTTAGCTTCAGCCGCCACATCTCTTTTGGCCTGAATCTCTTCAATTGTTAATGTCTTTTTGGCATTAAATTCGATCTCTCCGTCTTCTGAAACAAGTTTTTTAACTTTCAGAGAACCTTCCGTCGAGATCTCAACATTTGAAGTAACTGTCTCTTCGGTCACCGACACAGACATTTCAGAATCTCTATTAGCTTGAAGGTAAACATTCTGAGGTTTGCCTTTCAGAACAACATTAAAGTCATTGACTGACTCCAATACCAACGCTGCATCTGCCCGACCTACGTCCCCTCCTGTCTCAAAAGCGAAATTAGTACCACTGATGCGCCCGGCCTGTCCTGTCGCATTCTTAACGGAATAGATATTGTCAGCCTTCAGTACAACATCATTACCGCTGGCCACGGATTGGAGATTAAGCGTTCCGTCTTGATCAACAAATACGCCTCTGTTGCCGGAGAACACGGCCGATCCTGTGATCGCCGTTTTAAGAAGTTTGTCGGCAGATCCGATTGAACCAAGCCCTGCTCTCAGGATCACGTCTTTAGCTTTAACCGCACCCTCTCCGGATAGAGTGATTCCATTTGTAGCAGTGAGGCGGATATCTCCGTTTTGAGAAGAAAGGGAACCGAGATTCAATGTGTTTTCAGAGTCAGACTGTAGATAAATGCTGTTTACTGCATCCGCATTTAATTTCGTGTCGCTGCTCTGATGGACTTCAAAGGCTTTCTTTAAGTTGATCGTCAGAGTGCCTGCTTCTTTGTTCCAGGTAACGTCATTAGCTTCTGCTCGAGCTAAAAGCTTGTCCTGTCTTTAGTAACGATTTAGTGGTTAATCTTATTTAATTGCCGCCCAAATGAACAGAGCGGTTTTCCTTTACCCTTACTTTAATTTTAAACTTATCGTATTGGCGTGTTAATTTATAGTATAATTATTCATATTAAAAGGTTTTTCGGAGCATTCGATGTTTCTATCAATCAGGAAAATTCGAAATCAGCGTTACCTCTACCTCCTCGAGACCGTCCCTGGGAAAAAGAAGGGCACGCACACGAATCGGATTGTTAAGAACCTCGGCAACTTCGACAAACTCCCCGAAGAAGTCAGAAACGCTTACCTGGATAAAAAGGCAAAGCGGGAATTGGCAAAAAGCTTCGAACTCAAACTTCGAGAAAAAGACATCAGCTCCGCGGTCGATACGGTTGCAAAAACTGATGCGGCACCTACCCGGATAAGCAATTTCAATCGGCTCTTTCCTCTTAACTACGGTCATCTGGCGCTCAAGCCGCTCTGGGAGAAAGATCTGGGGCTGAAATATAAGATTGAGTACCTTCAAAAATCTTCAACAGAAATCAAGACCTGGCGTCTTAACGACCTCCTGTTCTACCTTTGTGCCCTAAAACTTATCGATCCGAAGTCCTACTTCAGCGCAAGCAACTCCAAAAGTAACTTCCTGTATTGTCCTTGGAACAATGTGGTTCAGGATAATTTTTACCGAGCTCTGGACTTTGTGTACGATCACAGGGAGAGTTTGATTAAGCACGCCGTCAAGAGCCGCCTGGAGCAAACTAAGGGGCAGATTAAGGTCGCCTTCTTCGACTGTACGAATACTTGGTTTGAAACGCCTTATGATGACATCACTTGGCAAGTAATCCGGTACACAAGAAAAACCACGCTTCGGTTGCGTGATCAATCTCTTTCTAACGAGGAAATACAAGCTTATTTGGAAAGCAATGAATTTCTGGAAAATCTTACTGATGAGCTTGAACTTAACAAAGAAGATGTTCTGAGGATGCGCGGGCGCTCGAAGGAAAGCCGCTTTGCTCAGCCTATCGTTACGGTAGCTCTTGCGATTGACCAAACGGGCTTCCCGATTGACTGCAAGGTCTATGCCGGCAATATCGCCGAGATACATACAGTCGAGCAGATGATCGAGAGCTTAAAAAAGAAATACTCGGTCAAAGACATTTACTTTGTGGCTGATAAAGGACTTAATTCCGGACAGAAGCTTGAGAAAATCCAAGAGGAGAAACTCGGCTTCGTCGTCGCTCAAAAGATTAACGCTCAGCAGGAAAAGTTCGAGAAAGAGATGCTCGATCTCACTGGCTATCGGAATTACATCGTCGATGACTCAGGCATGTTCCGAGTCAAGTCCGAAGGCAGCGTTGATAAAGACAAAGCCCGCTTCAAGGTCTGTGATCACGTTAAGAAGTTTTACGTTGAAATAGAAGGAACAACTAAAAGCGGGAATCCAAAGAAAGAGCATCGTTCTATCAATTGCAAAATCGTCTATACATTTAGTCCGGCTCGTCGGGAAAGGGAACTAAAGGATCTGGAAATGCAGATCTCAAAGGCTGCCAAGGCGGTCTCCGACGGCTACCTGGCCGGTAACCCTTACAAAAGCGGATGGCGAGCTTTACTTCAAACCAATAAAGAAGCCGCACAGACGCCGGAAGAAAAAGAGCAATATCGGGCCGTCGGGCTAAAACAAGACATTATCGAGGAACGGCGCAGAAATGCCGGTTACGCGGCACTTGTCTTCTCTCATCCCAAGGACAAGGATGCTGCTGCGCTCACTGACGAAGAAGTCCTGACGACATATCACCGCCTGGTAGGAATTGAAGACTGCTTCCGAGTAATGAAAAGTTCCTTCAGCATCCGTCCGGTTCACGTTCGTCTTAAAGAGCATATCGTTGCTCACTGCTACCTGTGTGTTCTGTCCCTGATGCTTATGAGACTGGTTCAGGAAAAACTTGAAGCTAAAAAATACACTTGCTCAGCTGAAAAAATAACCCATGCCCTGGCTCAAGCCCTGGTGCTTCCAACTCCTTCCTCTGACGGAATGCCTCAAATGTGGCTGAATATGGGTCTGGATCCGCAGTTCCATAGGCCGGAGTTCACCGGAAAGAAAAAAGCCCGTCTCAGCCAGAATGCTCTGGAAGATCATGGGTATGTCTGGCACACCTACGAGAAGCATAGAGAGGAGACTCCGTTTGCTGTCGACCAAATTCTAGAAGCCGTTGGGTTAAATAAGCTTCCCCTGTACGGCTCAACGGGTGAAATCAAAAGAATCCTTGGAATCCACTCTGTGACAGAAGAAAACATGCTTGCTCCTGAGTATTTAGAGAACTACCGACGTGTAGTGAACAATAACTTGAGGAGTTAACACGAAAAGAAAAAAATGAAAATCTACTATAAGCCCCGTCTATCGGGGCTTTGCACGATATAAGGGGCTAAACACAGGTAAAAGCTTGTAGAGGTTCAAGCCTTTTTCTGTCGAAGCATCCAAATCGCTGATGTTTGCCGTATGACCGTCAAGTTCCTGACCGATTCCGGCGCCAGACTTCAACGTAATATTTGCTGCTTTGATATTGGCAACGCCTGACTCAGGAACATAGCTCGGATCGGGATTCAAGATGGCTTCAGACACTGCAAAGAGCAATTCGTTCTGCGTCCAGCCGTAATTGTCTTTCGATGCTTGAACAAGATTTAATGCCGAGCCTTGAATATTCGCTTCTTTGTTAATTGCGTCTTCTGCAGAGCCGCATCCCGCAAAGCGAGACTTCAGAGCCGCAAAATCCTTTTGCTCTTCTGTTGTCAGCGCTCTTACGCGACCCTTTTCAGCTTCCTGCTCATGGTTTAGGTAAGCCTGATATCGATTAAAGTCGGAAGTAATACCATTTTTTATGTCTTGTTCGTCTTTAGCAAACCGAGCCCCTTCGTTAGAAGTTCCGTCAGACGTCAGAATGCCGGCTTCAATCCAGCTTTCAAGGCGTTTTTGTGCCGAACGCTCATCGCGATCCGAGCGATCAATCGCATCATAAATATTTCCGGCTGAATCAATTGTGACATCCCCACTCGTGCTGATCTGACCAACAAAAATATCCCCGACAGATTTCAAAGAAATATCACCTGCTGCAGTCAGGTCAAGACGCTGCGACAGATCAGAGGCCTCTTTGTGATCCAGACTCTTAATATTAATTCCGCCTTCTTGGGAAACAAGAGAAAGCTTCTGTCCGGAAAGCGAATTCAAGTCAACGCCGCCTCTGAATTCAGCAGAAACCGTTTCTCCGGCATTCAGGGATCCGGAAACGGAGGCACCGGAATTCAGATTCTTAGCATCAATATAAATAGACTTGCCAGCGGTTGCCGCTAGATTTAACTGCTTGTCAGAACTTCCGGCTGCTGTCCACTTAATAGCAGATCCTTCCGAGCCAATTGATCCTGAATCTGCTTTCAAGGTCAGATTAGATGCTCCGATTATTGCTGCGGCTCCGCTTTGATTGAGGATGTTGTTCCCTGCAATCAAGCTAACAGAACCGCCTTGGGCGTTCACAGCGCCTCCGAGCAGGACAGACTTACCGCTTTCAATCACAATTGAATTGGTTCCGCTTAAGAAAGACGTACCTACTTGATGGTCAGCCTTTACCGTGTAAGAATAAAGCGTCGAAGTCGAAGTGGTCGTAACTTTCTGAGTGTGATGTGTGCCTGAGAAGTGGACCCAAGTGTTATAAGTTGTCCAATGAGTAACCGTTGAGCTCTCCGAACTGCTCACTTGTGTAGTCCAAGCCTCAAAATTCTCATTCTTTCCTTCAGGACGGTCTGCTACCCAAATGGTCGAGCCGTTTGCTAAGTCTGCATCTCTTACTGTTGTCGTATTTACTGACGCCCAGTTTGTAGGCTCGCCGTAATCAAATGCATCCCAAACAGTAAACTTTTGGGAGTTATATCGAGTAGTGACCGTTGTTGAACCTTTTCCATCGGTCCAGCCATATAACTGGTCTTTCAAGGGATTGTAGGAACTATCCGAATCTGGAATTGCAGAGGATTTTGTTCCGTCTGCACTGAGCCAATAAGCAACAAAGTCGCCTTTACGGATTTCCGTCACCTTGGCGATTGCGCTATCCGGTCTGCCTTTAAATCCCGAGTTTGTATCTGTGATTTGAATCAGGCCTTCAATATTGCCGGTATCGACATTTCCAAGCAGAACGTCGCGGTTGCCGACGTTGATATTGATGTCTGCCGAACCGTTCGCCACGGACAATTGCCCGCCGCCTGTGCTTGCCACTCTTCCGGTAATGTAAATCTGTCCGCCTTGCGGAGAAATGTCATCGACGATCACCCTGTCATTGACCGGATCGTACCAGGCTGCGACTTGATACTTATAGGAATTGGAAGCTTCATCCCAAACAGGACCGCCTTCCTGTAGCGCATACTGCGGTGTCCTGCTGTTGACGTCGGACGGGGATCCGTGTGCCTGCCAATTTGCTTTGATAGAAGCAATCTTCTTGTCGACTTCCGTATCCGATAATGTCAAACCGTATTTCGCATAACCGCTTTGAACGTAGCCGTTTAAGTTAATCGCATCGGCTGCGAGGAAAACACTTCCTCCGGCAACCATGTCTCCGGCTTGACCATTGTCTGCATTACCAAGTTTGCCCGGACCGTACACATGGTCGGCATTTGAACTGACTGAGGATTGGGTGCCTAAGCTTCCGACTTCGTCTTTCCATAGCTCTTCAACAGAGCCTCCGACGTTAAACAATCCTCCTCTGTAAGACTGAGTAATAGAACCTTTTGCCGTGATTCCTAAAGAACCTCCGGCAGAAATCGATGCTGCTTTATCAGCGTAAACATCGCCTCCGCTGCGTACAGAGATATTTCCTGCCCGGTTAATCAGTTTTCCGGAAATATCAATGCTGGTATCCGGATTGATTCTTTGCTCTTTACCGTTCGAGGTAACTAGAACCGATCCGTTGTAAGCGGAGTTAACCTTTATTGACGGAGCTTCTGAATTAGCTGACGTCGTTAACTGGCCACGGAATGAACTCAAGGCGCCTGTCTTATCGGTGACAACCTGATCGTTCAGCTTAAATTCGCCGCCTTTATCCAAAATTTGGATATCGCTCAGCTTCAATGCCACTGTGGCTTGGTTATCAATATTGATCCCCTCAGCGGTTTTAGCGATTAAAGAACCTCCTCCGGTCACGCTATCCGTGAAGGCAGAAATATTTCCACCCGAGACTGTGACATTGGAAATTTGGACATAAGGGCGGCTTGTCTGATCAATAAGCGAGAAATTACCGTTCTCTCCCCGGATCAAAAGGCCCTTCTGCTCCATTGTCGTAAGAAGCAGTTCGTCTTCGGCCTTGTAAGCAGCGAGCAAGGAGGGATTCGTCGTGCCGTAATCCTGCATCGCTTTCTGAAGTTCCTCATGACGCTGCCAGTACATGTTCGTCAGGGATTCTCCCTTCACACCGCTGACGGATTCATCATCAACGCCGGTCTTTGTGATTGTTAAGGGATTTTGTGAATCCAGGGTCACTCCTGATTCGTTGGGCGAAGCAATTCCGCTGATCTGAATATCTGCTTTGGTATTCACACCGGCTTGAACGAATCCGCCGACCTGGATCTTATTGTCTGTGGTCAGATTCTTGGATTTTGTTCCAGCGGCCGTCGAAGCAATCGAGACTTCGCCGGCATCCGAGGCAGACGTCCAGAACCAATAACGTGCTGTTTCTTCAGTGGAAACATCTCCGCTTTGTGCGTAAAGCTCCGTATCACGCCAAGATTTGATTTCTCCGTTGAGATTAAGCTTGTTCGTGAGGTTCAGACTGTCGGATACTTCGGAATCCGTTCCGCCGATGGCAGAATGGCTATAAGCGTGGGCATAGCTCACTAAATCAAACTGAGAGTTCGAGCCGTCAGCATCTCTGCCTGCTCTAATCGCCAACTTGCCTTTCGACAAAATGTTAGAACCGCTGCCGACATTTACTTCATTGGCGCGATTTTGGTTGAAGGAAACCTTGGCTCCTGCCCCGGCTACCGCTGCGCCTTGAACATCTCCGACGCTCTGTGCTTCAATATCTTCGTCAGAAGAGGCGGCAATCGTCAGCGTGCCTTCGGCGCTATTAGCAGTTAAACGCACACCGTCGGCCAAGTTAATTCTATTTTGAGTATTTAGGGTTTCGAAGTTTTCTGCTGTCACACCGGCAACGGCACCGGCCGTTTGAGCACGAACCTTCAGACTAGTTCTTCCGACATTCTTCGCAGAAATGGTCAGATCATCTGCTGTCAATACCACATTTTTACCGATATCGACCTGTTGGGTACGGTTTTCCGTATTGCTTGCTTTGATGCCGGTACCGACAAAGGCTCCGTAAACACGGGAGTCAACGGCATAAGTTCCTTCAGCGGCATGAACGTCCCAATTATCAGAGGCTCCAACAAGAATACCGGAAGCGTTAATTGCCGAGCCGTCCCCGATCGAGACTTTGTTGGTGCCTTGCATGTCGTTGATCAGCGAAGCACCGCTTCCTCCGGCCAAAGCGCCTTTGGTGTTATCGGCTTTCATGCCGATGTTGTGTTCCCCCGAGGTCACGAAGGACGCTGCATCTTGAATATTCCAACGGCCGCTGACAGTTAAAGTCGTATCAGAGCGATCTGTATGTTTTACTTGAGCCGCATTTGCGTCAAGATCGGTACCTTCGGCAAGAATAATTCCGCCTCCGGCACTGTCGGCAAGAACCGTCGCCTTTTCTTTATTAGAAGCCGTTACAGCCGCATTCTTAAGTCCCACTGAAGACGAAGAAGAAACTTCGTTCTTCACCGATACCTTATGGTTCACTTCTGCGGAATTATTGCCCGAGGCAATCGTTCCTCCCGTACCTGCGGTTGTCTTAGACAAATAGACAGCACTGCCTTCTGTTACGGAAGTGAAGTTCTCCAAAGAAGAATCACCGGACAGTTCAATCTTGCTTTCAACCTGATTCGAATTTGTCAGCTCGGAAGTGTTAACAGGGATTGAGGCAATAATGGCGCCGCCGTAAGTCTGAGAGTCTGCCGTCATCTTCAGGGCTTCGCTCTCATCTCCGTCCGATCCGCCCAAGCCGGCTCCTGCCGCCACCGTTAAATTAGCGTTACTGAACACATTTCCGGAAACTTCAGATACGACCTTGCCGCGAGTTTCGGCAATGGACTGAACAACACCGATTCCAAGTCCTCCGGCTCCCGCGCCGTAACTCTTCACCTTGATGTCAGGACGGTTATTTGTGGTCAGACTGATATCTGCTGAAACGCTATTGCCGTTGAAGAGCGTTCTTGCAGAAAGTGAGCCTTTCGTTCCGTCATAGACCTTTGCTAGCGCACCTACTCCGTTGATGGCGCCGCCGTAGCCTGCAGTCGATTCGGCAAAGAGATTTTGCTGACGGACTGCAGAGGCATTAAAGGAAGAGTTGATCGTTGAATTCAGAATTTGGTTTTCAACTCGGCTCTTATCTCGAATCTCAGCAACCATTCCGCCGCCGGAAGCTGCAGCGACCGTAATTCCGAAAGACTTCAGATGGATTTCTGATTTATTTTCCGTCTTAATCTCAAATACGGGATTGGTCGTTTGAGGTTTATTCTCTTCCGCCTTATTGCCCTCATCTTTACTGCCGTCAGGCTTTGGCTCTTCGAGTTTAATTCCTCCGGAAACGTTTCCGTCCCAAATCGTCGAAGCGCCGCCCGTAACTTCGGCGTCCGCATAGGCTGCCGTTCCGCTGGCTAGAGCCAGAGAGGTTTGGATCGCCTCAAGGTTGGTTTTACCTTCGAGTGAATTAAGAACGTTGAAGTTCTTATCGGCAGTGATGGAGTTTCCGCTGAGATTGACTTGATTGTTGTGATGACGGCGCAGCGTAATAACAGATGCCGCTAATACTCCTGCACCGGCACTTCCGCTGCCGAGCGTAACGTCAATGCTGCCTGCCTTTGAATCTTCCTTGGCTGAGACATCGGCGCTTCCGACCGTCAGGTGATTGCCCGACACCACAACGGAAGTTCCATTCCCGCTTCCGGAGGACACGGCTGCGTCTGCCGCTGCAGCCGAACCGACGATTTTGTCTTTTTCTTCCTGAGTCAGCTCATCATTCTCAGTAATAAAGCCGAGAGATCCGGTGCCTGAAGATGCGTAATCGGACAGATATTTATTAACTGTGTCTTCTGCGCTGCCAAGATCTTGACGGTTTGAAGCGAAAGGATTGTCTCCCGAACCGATCACCAGCGAGAATACATTTGCACTGATCGTTCCGATACCGCCGGAAGCAAACGCAACCGTTCCGTTAACGTAATGATCCTGAAGAGAGGAAACCGTGAGTTTGTCAGCTGTAACGATTGAATTACGAAGGTTAGCGGCCGAGGAGCCTTTAAAATAAGAAACGACGACCGAAGCACCCAAACTTCCGATAGCACCCGTAGCAGTAACATCTGTGACTTTCAGATGGTCTTCGTTTTCTGCATTGACGCTGAACTGACCGGCCTTAACTTCCGAATCGTTGACTTCAGCAGATGTCGCACCTTCAATCGTATTAACGTTCACGAGCCCAGCGGCTGCTCCATACATTGCTCCCGAAGCGGTCACGTTCAAAGAAGAAAATTCCGAGATGCGATTCGCACCCACTGAAGCTGACTGGCCCTCAGCTCTCAGGATCGAATGAGCTACAGAAGAAGAAACTGCATTATCAGCGTAGTTGATAACCACGCTGATCGGTACCGCAGCATATTGAGAGCCTGCAGCTGTAATGGCAGAAGTCGTAATCCTGCCCAAATAATTTGCGTTCTGCGCGAATGAACCTAGCACTTCCGTCTGATCCACTGCAGCAGAAACATCCGAGAGCTGCCGATTCACGTTAACGGAAGCACTAACCGCTGCATACTGAGCACCTGAGGCGGCAATTAGTAAGGAAGAAATACCTTCTTTAGCATCTGCATCAACAGAAACAGAGGTACCTGTTAATGAAGATTTATCTGTTGATGTTCCGGTAACTACTACACCGGTTGAATGATCAGTGGTGATGATATTCGTTACAACGCCAATCGCCGCCCCCAAAGCACCGCTCGCAGTCGCAATCACAGTATCCACGTTCGCAGCGTCAGAAGCTCCGACCATCAGAGCGCCGGAACCGGCATTCAAAATCGAGGACTGAACCTTCGTTTCTGTCTTTCCACCAAGATAATTGACGTTTCCCGTGGCTGTGACCGCGGCATCCTTGGCCCCTCCTCCGGTAATGTAGAAAGTCTTAAAAGTTTCTGTAGAAGAAGCGTCAACCATTAATCCGGAAACAGTCTTGTCCTGTCTTGAATTTCTCAGCGAGGCAGCAACAGAAACATCTTCGACAATCTTCGAGTTGATCGCATCTTTATCAACTCCTGCCTTAGTTGTCAGAACCAAAGAAGTTTCCTGAGCAGAACGAACGATGTCGGAATTCAGGATTTCGGCCTGAGTAAGTCCGCGTTTTTCTGAAACCGTGACTGTTGCTCCTACAGCTACATTTTGAGCACCCTGGAGTTGGCCGCCATATGTTCCGATCGTATCGTCACTTCTTGCTTGAATGAGGGCTGCCCCTGCGTACTCTGCATTTAAGTTATTGGTCCGAGCTGCGGTGTTGTTCGTGACTAAATTAATAGCTGTTGAAGCCGTGACACCGGCTTTACTGCCGCCGGCTCCGCCTATTCCGATCGTATCAATGTCGTTATTGGATTCGGCCAATACCGTCAGAGTATCGGAAGAAACAAGTCTCTGTTTATCCGAAGCACTCAGAGCTGCTGTCGTATCCGTGTTGACTCGGTTGACAGCAACACCGACTCCGATACCGACGCCTTGAGCACCCACTCCTGCAACAATGCCAAGGTTATCAATATTAGTGCTGCTTGAAGCATGAACAGATAAGGCATTTAACGCTTTGGCTGCTTGATCCTTGACCCCTTGGGTGGTTTGGTCTTTCGCGTATTGAACCGTCGAAAGGTTGTTGACAGAAGCATTAACGGATCGATTAATTTCGTTAGTTCCGGCTGCTCCCGACAGACCCACATTGCCTCCGGCAACACCGACACTCAGTACAAGCGTTGAAATATGATCATCGGCTTGAGCATCAGTTGTGAAGTCCGTCAGATTATTTGAACCATCCGGCTGAGCAATCACCACACTGTCAACAAGCGCTTGAGTTTGAGAGCTGCGGGAAGAGGCATAAGCCACTGCTCCTGAGAGACCGGCTTTGCCTTTCGCTGCAACGGAAACATTTCCGGCAAGCGTCCAAATGGCTGCGGTATCCGAAGAATGAAGATCGACTTCTTTGAGTCCCGTTAATCTTGAATTCTTTAATTGAACCAACGCATCGTTCTTAACGCGATTAACCGCAACTGCACCTCCAATACCTAAACCGGAAACCGACACTGCTCCGTCCGCAGCGGCCGCCCAAGCTGAGGCACGGTTAGCCGCGGCAATATCTAATTTGGAGCTACTGAACTGTACGGAAGAAAGATTCAGACCGTCAACATCCGCAGAAGCTTTATTGTCGGTGTTAGCCACCACAACAGAAGCCCCGACAGCTCCAATCGCTCCGTCGCCGACATTAACACCGAAGTTGCCTCCGACATTGACCGTTGTTGCCTTACTGTCGGCATAGACATTTAAACGATTAACAGTCGAGGTCAAATCATTAACGACAACAGAAGCACCTTGATCGACGTTCGATACAACAACCGAACCTGCCGCGTTGAATTTGCCTTTGCCTCCGGCCACACCAACGGCTACGCCGAGAGAAAAGGCGTCATCTTTGGCATCTAAAACAACGGAAGAAGATGCGTTATCGGTATTGATGACGGTTCCGGAGGCATTTACCGCAAATTGGTTGTGAATCTGATTCACAACCACACCGGCGCCACCGGAGGAGCCCCCGGCACCAATCGCAGGAGAAACTGCGACGGTAATTTGTTTCATCTTGCCGGCCTGATCGTATAAATCACCAAGGTTCTGGGTTTGTTCTTTTGAACTATCTTTGCCCGTTTCTTCAGCATCCGGTGATGTTCTTAATCCGACATCTTTAAAATAAGACTCATTGTTGAGCTCGTCGAGATTGTCGACGTACCATTTGCGATCCGCGAGGTTTTCAAATTCATCGGCTTCCTGACCGCCGGAAGAACGCGCCGCTACTTCAAATCCGCCCTCTCCGGCTACAGAAATACTGAGTCCATTAAGCGTCGTTGAAACATTATTCGTCAGCTCGGAGCTTGCCGCGGCGCCGGAAAGTGCAAAGGATGATTCTCCAGTCGTCACGGCAGAAGAAACAGCAGTCGTAACTTGAGTTATATCGGAAAGGGCTCGAACGGCGCTGGTTCCGGCGAGTTTCAGAGTGCTGTCGGCAAATTCAGAAGAAACGGTGTTGTCGATGTCTGCCACGGCAAAAATCAAAGAACCACCGAAAGACTTAGCGCCGGTATTGCCGCCTTTGCCGAAAGAGAACCCGATGCCGCCCGTGAGTTGATTGTCTCCGACCCAGCTCACTTGGTTGTAAGCCGTATTAAACGCAGACCCGTCTAACTGAGACAAACCTTTAACGTTTGTAGAAACCGTATTCCCGATGAGATTGGCAGAAACTCCTGCATCGAAAGCCCCGCTGAATTTAGCTGCACCTAACGACAAGGCTGCGGCCAAGCCTTCTGCCACCGTCGTACCGTCAGATACTGCACGAATATTCAGTTTCTTAAGGTCGGTATTGAACCTTAAGCCCTGAGAATTCAACTTCGTCGCGTCGATATTAACTGCCGTCTTATAGTTTCCGGTGTTTCCGGCAACTGCGCCTGCGATACCGGCAGCATAATTTGCGGCATTTAGTTCAGAAATGTAGTTGATGCCTGCGGCGCCTGCCCAGGCGCCGACCCATTTATCCGTGACCGCATCGACCGAGACTTCCTCCGGCGCCTTTATTTGAAAATTGCCGACTTCGATGTTGACTTCGTTTTCCGTGTCAGTGTCGTTCCAAGCGGCACTTCCCGCAGCACCTAATTGGAACTGAGAAGTTCCGCCTTGGGCAACACCGGAAGTTGAACTGCTCGTGGTGCTTGCAGTACTGCCGTTTTGCGCCAGGTTGGAATTATTGTTGCCGCTCATCGATGAGCTGGTCGGGTCATTCTGAGACTGATTGTGGTTAAATTTATCCCTAATCGAATGACCTAAGCCATTGGCCTTCTGAGCTAAAAGCGGACCGCCCTCTTCTAAATAGAAGCTCAGCCCCTCCTTAACGTAAGTCGCTTTGTCTCCGAGGCCGGAGAAGAATTGTGAAATTTTGCCCGGAGGATCATTGGATTCCGGGCTATGGCCGGATACGCCGACACCGCCTGCAACGCCGATCGCGTTCATGGCCAGGTCTTCGGAGGCCAGCAAATTGACCTTACCATCGGCGCCGGAAGCCTCTAAGAAACCTTGCGCGTCATAGAGCGAACGATCTTGCTCAGCAATAACGTCGTTGTCTTTAACTCTGAGCTCATTGCCTAACTTACCGGCATTCACAGCAATGCCGGCGCCGGCCGCTTTGTTTGCATTGTCGGATATGTCTACAACAACAGCGCCTGCAATCGTTTGTACGTCGTCATCGCGCTTAGCGCTGACTTCGACCGAAGAGCCTTTTACTTGGGACTCGTCATCGAGCCAAACCAAGTTAGTTCCGTTGGTTACGGCAACAGCCACTAAACCTTCCAGACTTAAATCACCTTTATTGACGTCGGCAGCTGCGCCGATGGTTAATCCGTAAATACTGTCTTGGGCTGTAAGGAGTGCAACATTGTCCGCAGTCAGCTGAGCATTTTCTCGGACGATTAAGCGGCTGGAAGATGTCAGCTGGTTGTAAACCACCGTAGCACCGAGCGCGCTGGCTTTTTCCATATCCGGTATCGGAATACCGAATACCGTCGCAGCCTTTCCGCCCAAAACTAAGCTTTCGTTTAGAGCATTAGAACGAACGATGAGATTTCCATTGCTTTGAGAATCGGCAGAAGGCGTTCCGTGCGCTTCAATCCTTGTGTTTTTGCCGACATTTAATAAAGAAGCGCTCTTCTGGTTGATGACCATTGCCGTTCCGGTTACACTCCAAACTGAATTATCCGAAGAAGCGTCACCGGCGGACGCGGCATAAGCATTTAAATAATTGGTCGGCTTAATGAATTCAAGCAGACTCATGACAACATTGCCAGTCTCAGCTCCGGCCGAACCGATAACCTTTACTTCTCCGAAGAAAGTTCCTAATGCAGAACCCAGCGTTCCGAAAGAAGTGCCGACCTTTTTAATCTTTTCGATAAAAGAAAGATTAGCGTCGCTGACACTGTTGAAGTCTGCGTCGACCTTGTCAAATGCTTCTTCGACTTTTGCCCATTGATCTTTGAATTGATGAGCAAAAATGGCCTTGAGTCGATCACGAGCCTTAGCGAAATCTTCCTTCATCTTGGTGAGACGATTCCACTCAATCTCGGCTTCCGAATCTAAGACAAGTTGTCCGCTGTTCGCTTTAAGCACAGAATCATTGCCGATTTCGAGGATCGAACGAACGGCTTCTTTTTCGTCTCCGGAAAGTGCAACCAAAACTGCCAATGAGCCCTGAAATTTCGTTTGGCTCGTTTCCCCTTCCGGCGCCACGGAAGAAACTTTAGATGTCACTAAATAATGATGATCTCTTAAGAGTGCGTCAGAAGAAACGGTTAAATTACCCGCAGTTTGAAGACCGATGGAGCGTCCTTCAATCACCGGGGTATTTACGATGACAGAAGAAATCTGAGATCCGAGGACAACGCCAACAGCACCGCCAAGTTTAAATTTGGTCGAATCAAACTTGCTGTCTACGCCCTGACCTGCCTGCCCCATGAGTCCGGCAACAAAGTCCCTCGATACCGCACCGATGGTGTCATAGAGAAGTTTTGAGATGCCGGAAGCGCCGACAGCATTATCTGCCTTAATGGTTAGATCTTCTGTGACATTCTTAGCTGTAACCGAAGCTTCCAAAGCCTCGTTTGTGAATCCGGTGTTCAGAAGGACGTTCGAATGCGTATCCAATTCAGTGTAGTTGAAAGCTAAACCGCCGTAACTGCCATCCTGAACAACGACTGAAGATTCGGTTTTAACAGAACTGTTTTGATTCGAGGAAATTTCGACTTTTCCAGCATCTTTTACGATATCCAGTAAAGCCGAACTTTGAACGTTTATGTCAGACGTACCTTTGAGTTTGGCAACAAGGATCGAAGTTTGAACCGCTTTGCTTTCTTTTGTTGCGGCCGTTGCTGAGGCTTCAACCGTTAAGTCGTCCGCTGAAGTGATGCTCAAGTCTTTTCCGGCCTTTAAGGCTCCGGCGAGGTTAACCGTGCTCGAGCTGTCGGCAAGCGCGACGATCGCTGCAACTGAAGGAACTTTCTGAGTTAGTTCGGTATTGAATAGGTTAAAGAGACTCGTCGAAGTTCCCGCTTCAAGTTTGGTATCTGCAACAGAGTCAAGAGATAAGTTTTGATCGGCAGAAAGACTTGCCTCATTTCCGATGCTGATTAGAGAGGACGTTTTTAAGTCCGCGTAATAAACCGCTTCATTAAACGGTGTGGCCGTACCCAAAATCTCTAATGTCAAACCTGTCGAAAGGTCAGCCATTGTCGTAGAAGATTTAACCAAACGGTTCTCTGCGACGGAATTCACGTCAAAATCTTTAGCTGCGGTGATAACGCCGTCAATCCTGATCTCGGAAGATACATCCAAGAGCTTGTGTTTACCATCAGAAACGAAATGGCCGATTTCTCGATCTTTTTTAGCCTTTTCTTCCGCAGAAAGCTGCTCGTAACCTGAAGGACGAAGCGTCTTCTCGATGTCATAGACGCCGTTTCCGGCCATAGAAGAAACGTTGACGTTTCCTCGAGATTTGACGAAAGCTCCCTTCGCAACTTTGACCTTTGCTTCGACTTTCTGTTTCGTAACGGATCCTGCAATAGAGCCGGTCGCGGAACTATCACTTCTTGCCAATAAAAGAATATCGCCTGAGCCGTCATCGGCTTCGCGGGTTACTATAGCGTCAGATACTGAACTTTGAGTAACGACGTTCTGACCTTCTTTAATATGAACGAGGTCTTTGAAATCCGTTTCCAAATTGGAAAGCTTTGCGTCGGACTCTAAATGGATCTGGGAAGCAGCAAGCGTGATTCGATTACCTGCATTGATGCTTCCGTTAACTGTAATAACGCCCGCAGGATTCAGAGGAACTTCGCCCTGCTGCATTGTCTGCAGCGTTGCGAGGGCTTCTTCTTCCTTTTGTCCTAAACCTAAAGGAAGTTTTTTATCTGATAACTCACTGTACTTTTTATAGGCATCGTCCGTGGTAATCACGGCCGTCAAACTTCCGGCATTGATCACACCGGTTTTACCGACGATCATTCCCTTCGGAGAAACAAAGTAAAGATTTCCTCCGACCTTACTTCCTTTTAACGCGTTAACTGTTCCGTTAACGGAAATCTTGTTGTCGACAAAATTCACTAAATGATTTGTGTTTGTCGGCAGGTGCATGTCCACAAGATGCTTCTCTCCTACCTGAAACTTCGTGAACTTATTCGCGGCAACCGATCCGTTTATGTGAGTTGTCGAAATATCGTGATGCAGATTGTTTTGTGAACTGGTAATCGTCGTTCCCGTCCAATTAGGATCCACAGTGATCGCATGATCCAACGCCTCTGCGACCGCTGTTAAAGGAAGCGTTAATAAAGAGGCTTCCATAACCAATAATTCAACAGGGACGATTAACGATGAGGCTTCTTTGCCATGAGCACGATGATTCTCATCCGTGACAACGTGTATTCCTCGGCAAACATTCCAAATAACTTTATAGATCTTATTCATAGTGTTCTCACCAAACAGCGTTAATCACGAAATCGAATCGTGCTTTGCTCACGTGTTCCGAACCCACATTTCTCTTAAACGGAAAGGAGATAGTGGCAGAACTCATCAGCCAATCCACCGGTCTCCAAGAGGCTCCGATGCCGACAGAGCCCAAACTTTTATCTTTATAGGGAGAATCTCCGCTCAATCGCCCGGCATCGAGGAAGGCAAACACGTTGGAGCCCTTCCCGTCTAAGTGGTATTTCGCTTCTAAATTAATCCAGGCGCCGTTGTAAGCAGAGATCGTGTCATTCTCATAACCACGAACGCCTGAAGAAGTCCCTAAATAGAAAGAATCTCCGGAAGCCATTTCACCGCCTCCAAGATATCTTTGTGCCCCCGCATTTACGGTGTAACCCCAATTTTTCCAAAGCCGGTGATCCCAAGTTAAATAACCCGTCAGACGGCGGTAACGGGAGGCGTTATCGAATGTGTAGTCTTTCAGCCAGGATTCAATGTATTGACCGTTGGCATAGAGCGTCATACCTTCTTTCAGCCAAAGCTGCTCCAGGCCGGCTGTGAGGCTCTTCACCGAAGTATCGCTGACTGTCAAAACATTAAACATTTCGGTTTCCGAAGTTTGACGGGCCGCTTGTAGGTAACCAGTGAGCTTTGAGGTCGAAGTCACATACAAAGGATGGTCGAGTCTCAATGACAGATATTGAGAATGTCCTTTGACATCAAAGCCCTCTGACGGTCCGTCAACCACTTTTACGCGGCCGTAAGAATAACTTGCTGTTAATCGAGTTCCGAAACTATTGACCGGAACAGAGTAAGAACCCATAAAGCTTCTTGAACCATGGGAAAACACGCCGATCAGCTGAAGCCGATCACGCCACCCCAACAGACTTCTTTCCGTGAAGCTGACGCCACCGCGGTAACGGCCGGACGATTTAGAGCCGGAAGAATCCGAAAACAAAGTAAAGGTACGAGGATCGGGCTCTTGTACAAAGATCTCATAGTCCGTTGTTTCCGGTTCTTGCCCTGCTCTCATGTCCACTGAGAGCTGAATGTCATTGGTCATGTTGAACTTGACCAAATCATCCAGCATTTCCCGGTAATTAGAGACCTTACCTTTTTCAAGATCAAAGGCTCTCAGGATATAACTGCCTCGAGTTTTAAACTCTTTTCCTTCTATTGCTGAACTTAAAGAAACTGCTCCGGTTTTACCTTCGACTAAGGTAATCATTAAAACGCCCTTAGAAATTCTCTGGGGCTGAAGAACTGCTTGGCAAACTACGTAGCCTTTTTGGCGATAAAGGCGGTTAACCGCCTCAAGCATTGCTGTGAGCTCTTTACCTGTGACAACCTTACCCACAAATGGCTTTACTGCTTCGAGTGTTTCTTCATCCGTCAAAATCTGACTCGGTGTGAAATGAACGGAAGAAAGAAAGAAACGAATGCCATCTCCGAATTTTTGAGACTCTGAGGCCGAAAGTGCTCTTTCTGCTGCTTCTTTTGCGTGCCTTCTAATTTCACGTTCTTGCTCTATAAGATCACTTCTTTGAGCTTCATTCAAGAGTCGGCGGACATCTCGCTGAGGCAGTGTAACATCACGCTCCAGAGAAGCAGAGAGAGAGCAGGGTTAACTATTTGTGCTTGGACACCAAAAGACAAAAGAGTCAGTACCCCTAAACAAACAAGTGTCGGCAGTTTATTCATTTCCTTGGGATTCTTTATGTTTATCTAGAGATTTTAACAGACGGGGTAGTCTTGAATTTTCAGAAATCGAAGAGAGTTTTTTATTTATATTCAATGAGAAATATAGATTATTTCAAAATAAACAAAAGTTCACCCAGCTCTTATTTCGGGGTTATTTCTAATAAAAATTACGACTAACAAATTAAGAATGTTTAGCTTTCTTCACTTTTAACTTTCAAAATGATTTTCATTTGGCAAGAGAGAATTCCCAGTAAGCGTTTTGCTTGGCTTTTCATATTTTTCGTGAGAGTCGTCTGAAATTGCGATAATTTTTGTCAGAGCTACCCTCCTTCAGCAAAGCGGTTCAAATTATCAACAAAAAATGAATTCACGCAGCCTTAATGATTAAGGAAGATGCTAGACGTATACTCACGTTTGGAGGAACAAACAAATAGAACAAATACTTAGATTTTGAAAAAAAATTGAGCCTTGATTTCTTATCAAGGCTCCGACCCACGAAGTCGACCGAGGGGACAGCTTCGAGTTTGAAGTGGTCTAAATGCTACAAATGAAATAAAACTTTTCTAACTGCCTTGAGAAATCAAGGCAGTTTGTTCTCCAACTGTTTCACGCTTTCAAAGACCATCTGCTTATAGAAACGGCGGACAAATTCTGTGTGGAAATCCATATTGTTGAAATACGAAAACGTGAAACGCTTCGGATCCTGGCCGACTTCTTTTTCTTTGGAGTCTTCATGGCCTATGAACATATGATCTGTCTTCGGAGAAACTTCTAGTTCAGGCTTATCTTTTAATTTGACCGCCATCTTCATCGTCATGTCGTATTCATAGACGATCTTTTCCGGATGATTGTCAGGATCAGCCTTTTTGACTTCAATTGCAGCTTTAGTCTTGGGATCCATCGCCCGAGACAGATCAATAACAACTTCACCTTGTCTGTCTTCGGCATCTTCCTTCACGATCTTGAAAAGGCCTGTCTGTTCAAGATAGCGTTCGGAAGCGAGCCAAAGACCGTAGTGTTCGCGCCAGTCTGCCGGACGTTTATCAAACGGTTCCGTCACGATAGGACGACCTTCCCACAGATAATTTACAACCAGCGAAACCTTTAGCGGTTCCTCCACTTTCTTGAATTGATCGGCTTCTATCACCGTTGTCGGCTGAACAAACCAGCTTTCTCTCGGATAGTCTTTATGGTCATAAGCGCAGCCGCTCAGAGCCAAACTCAATGCGCAGACCGAAGCTGCCAATAATGTAGTTTTAGTATTCATGATGCTTATTCCGTTAGGTAAACGAGTCGGGATGGGAGGCACGGAATCTATTCCGCGCCGTTCCATCAGCTGTTTGCTTAGAACATGTACTTGATGCCGATCTGAGCGGTTTCGTTGTGGTATCCGGATTTACCGGCCTGTACGCCAACAGTTGCCCAGCCAAGCGTGTTGCGGCTTAAGTGACCTTCTAAGCCCATACGGAATTCCCCGAGATTTCTTCCGCCATCCATATAGATCTTGTCAGTGCCCATTTGAACGCCGGCCTTCTTGCTGTTATGAATCCAGTTGCCTTCAATGAATCCGAGGCCCTTATTCATATAGTTAGCATGAAGTCTTGCGCCGACTCGAAGCGTGACATTATCAGTGCCCAGCTGGCGATATTTCGTTCCGAAGGAGTCTTTAGCGGAATTGGCCTTAACGCCGTCCCATACTAATTGAGCTTCAGGCTGGAATGTCCAAATCAGCTTGTTGTAATCCTTCGTTCCGCTTTCTCCGATAGGAATCGTGTAACCGGTTTCAACCGACCAAACCCAGCCGTGTGATTTGAATTTGAACGGAGAAATTTCATCTGACCAAATCTTGTTGTCATAACGACCGAAGAGCAGCCAACTATCAACATAGAAACCGTCATCAGGGCTATTGCCTGTGTACAAAGTTCCGTAGACACCTAAGGAGTAACCGTCAGAACGGGATTTTGCGCTATCCCAAGAACGGCTGTCAGAGCGGTTGTAGAGACCACCGGCAAAGACACCGCCTATATACTTCCAATCTTCGTTAAATTCGTTTCTCAGCAAATCGCCACCGATCTGAGTAACGGCAGTGTTGGAATGAGTCTTACTCTGTCCCCCCGCCATGCGGAAGTGAGAGTGAGAACCAACCTGACGGACCCAAGCTGCTGCAGGCTTTTCTTCACCGTCAAACGGGTCGATGTAGTATGCCTGGCCAAAGCGGTCGTGTAGTCTCATGTGCATCTTGGCCCAAGATTGAGACGCTCCTACGTAAGCACCAGCTTCCGGTCTGAGGACTAGATTTTCTTCTTCCTTCGGAGGTACTAAGGGTTCATAGTGATCTTTGTCATCCGAGTTATAGAGCACCCAAGTTCTTTGCGAACCTTGTTCTTCATCGTTGTAACCAAGACTATAAATCCATTTATAGGCCTCGTTGTCTTTAGCAACGACACCGAATGGCTGCATCTCAAGCCGAAGTTGATTTCCTTCAAGTCCCTTTTCTGCAATAACGAAGATTGGAATACCTTCGCTCTTCAGAGTTTTTTCACCGCGAGCTTCTTTAAAGATACCGCTAACCGGGATCTTGCTATGGTCGTCACCGAAAGAAACCTTAGATGTTCCCTCTGCAGTTTCAGAGTGAATAACGTCTACAAAAGAATTGTTGGATCCTTGGACCAGACCTCTATAGTGAAGAACGGATCCTGATTCGCCAACATAATTTTCTGCCACTTTGACGTGGTTCAAATTAGATACTTTATCTTCACTTCCAGAGAGGAAAACATCACCTGCATTTTGAAGAGCCCTGATGTTGGCCACACTTCGAGGATCGACGTCTCTCGAAAAAGATGCTGAGGCACTGTTAAAGTACAGAGAGGAATTTTTAGAAACAATCGCAAGAGCGTTTTGTAAGGAGTTCTGTTCTTCCAACCTACCTATAGCAGAATCCAAGACAAATTCGCCATAATATTCTGGATTGGCAGTGTAAATATCTGCTGTATAACCTAAAATTTTTATCCGAGACTGTTTGTCACCCCTGATGTTGCCTCTAACTACAGCACCGTTCCTAACCGACAAAGATCCCGAGACAGAATCAACTTTTGTCAACTCCAACACAGACCCTTCAAAACTATTAAATCTTCCAACGCTTTGACTGGCAGTAAGTTGATAAATACCTTGTAGATTTAAAGACGAGGTGTACCGACCGCGTTTAGCCTCTTCTACCTTTTGGGAAAAAGGATCTTCGACAGCATTTCCGAGCGAGCCGTCTACCTTTTGAATTAATACTCCATTGGACTCAATTGTAGTTTCGCCAGAAAAACTATTTACACCATGAGTATAACGGTTCAATGCGTCTCCGATGATAACCGTGTTACCCTCAGGGATCACAATTCCACCAGAACCTGTCAATTCTGCTGACAATGTGAAATTTTCCTCCTCAACATCAGTCTCATTTGTTTTTCCATAGAGAATTAGTTGAGCGCCAGGAAGTACTTCAAGAGATTGCAACCAATACTTGATACCAACACCACCAGCATCACCAAGCTGGGTAGTCGTTTGACCTTTTACCGTACTCTCCCAATTTTTTATCTCATTGCCAAACAAATCCGTGCCGTGCTCAACGTTATGTGTGACCTTAACCTCAGCATTAGGATTAAAGTTTCCGTCTACATGTAAATATTTATAAAAACCATAAGTTGCTTTTGCGACTGTTTTTCCATTTTGCTCTATGTCAAACCCATTGATTGTAAAAATAAAATCTTCAAAGTTATCGCTCGGTTGGGTTAACGACCCCATAGGTGTTTTTGTTGAATATTTTTCATCCCCTACTTTTCCAACAAAAATCTGTGTATTTCCATAGGCAAATGTATCCTGCTGATTTTCATGGCGGTAAATTTGAATGGCAGGGCGGCTAATATTTACCGCCTGAATTTGATCCTTACCATCGGTGCCGTCGTTCACTGCAAGGTATAAGACTAACCCTCTATATTCATCTCTAAAAGCATCTGTCCAAGTCTTAGAATCCGCAGATCTATCAAAAACCAAGCCATTATCATGGACCAATAGAGACAACTGCTCCTCTCCATTCGCTCCGTAATAATGATTAACTGCCTTGTCAGTAAATAACTTTGTCTCGTCTCGACTGTATTGAATAAACCGCCCGTCAGCATTCACTTTATCACTTAGGACTGTATAGGCTGCAACCCAAAAGTTGTGCATTCCATTTGTAAAATCACTTTGACTTTTATTATCCGAGGAAGCCAAACTTGAGTGAAAGCCCTTTCGGTTAAGCAAATAACTACCACCAACAAGCTGACCAAGCTTCATACTTTCTGAGGACGCGCTGTCTTGAGATGTATAAACGAGGCCTGTTTTGTTTATCACAGGAGCTATTAGCGAATTAAAGGCGTTGTTTTCATGCTGATAATCAGCACTTAAATCCATCTCATTTTTAAAGTTGCTTTCAAGATAAGATTCATCGTAATACTGTCCAAAATGGAGATACCTTACATAAGCAGAATCGGCCTCCACGGCACCTGCAATGTAAGCAATTCCCCTTCTGCGGTTAACCGCCTTAATTTCTTCTTCATTCACCCTGTCGGAGGTGCCCGCTTTTAAAACTGATACAGCCGTAGAGGTCCCGTAAATCGCTCCGTCTGTCAAAACTACATTGTGAAGAGAAACCAAATTTGCATGTAACTCTCTTGGTTTGTCACCTTTTTGAAGAGAGTAGACGCCCTGCATCTCCAATCCCCCAATGACGTTTCCGTTTATCTTAGAATTTGACGCCGAAACAATATTGTTTGCAGCTTCTCCGTAAGAATAACCACCAAATACTGACATTCCCTCTACAGAACCTGATGCTCCAGTGAGAGAATTGGGATCCGAAATTATGGTATTTTTGATTAATACAACATTGCCATTAGCGATAGTATTATTTATAGAGTCTAGATCGTCTTTCCCTTTGGTATCGTAAATCCGGTAATCAAAGAAACCTCTCCCGCCCACAATACCAAGTTTTCTTGTTTTATTACTCTGAGATTGAATTACAACGCTATCCAAAAGAACTAGGTTATTACTCGCTTCCCAGCCTTCTGCCCCCCACAAACCACCAGCTTTGAACTGTAGATTCACTGAGTGATCTTTGTCGCTGTTTCTTCCCGTAACTTCAACTCTATTAAAATTTGTACTATATCCCTTTTGATTATTCAGAGACAAACCTTCAGCCTGCGCAGACCTTCCCCCCATTATTAGAGTTCCGCGCCACAAAGCCCCCTCTTCACTTAGGTCAATTTTAACTGTGTTTGAATTACTATCTCCGACATTCTCAACTCTCGTTTCGAGGGGTTTATTAAAGTCTGAGATATCGTTTCTGCTCCCATAAATGACAGAGTAAAAGCTCGAATTCTTAGTAAATGTAAGATCAACTGTAGCTCCGCTGCAATAGGTAGAATAATTAAAATCTTGGCCGTTAGAGCCTTTGAGGGAGACTATCCCATCATTAAGGTAGAATTTGTTATTGACCGAAGGAGGCGGAGTTGCACCTTCATTATTATTTAGATAAACAGATCTAAACCCCCCAATTATATAGAATTGGTAAGAGGCATCATTATAGGAAAGATTTTTCCCATTTACTACAACTGATAGAACCGCATCTTTTGATGTCTCCTCTGTCAGAAACAAATAAGGGCTTCCTGACCGCGTGGGATTCTTCATGGAAGAATCGTAGACGACTTTAGCCCCAGTCGCAGAATATGTCAACGTTACCGGAGATTGACTGGGCAGGGGGGGGTAGTAGAAGATACTAAAGTTGTCGAAGCTATTGTTGTTGTATGAAAAGTAACCAACAAAGCAGCGGCCAAAATCGTTAATGTAAACTTACTTCCATGTTTTTTTTGATAGGCATGAAACGATCCATGCGACTGAGCATATATTTTGTTCATTCCTCGGGCTCCTATTTTGCATTGACTTCTTTCCCTCAAGAAAAAAATCACGCTTTCAGTAATAATGAAGCTATCTTACAACTAATCGTCCTAATTTGTACCCGATTCTTGAAAATGTGATTTTGTAGGTAGTTTTATCTATTTGATTTATTGACAATAATTCAATCGCTCTTACTTATATTACGAGTAATCATTTATACAGGAAAGAATTAATTACTATTATTTGGGATCAATTACCCCCTAATAGGTGGAAAAATTACCAAACTCGCGCTCATTTTGTAAAAACTTCAACATAGGTAAAGAACAACCACCCGATAATTTCTAGCTAGATTACTTCAAAACTGGGAATGAGATGTGGGATGTGTCAACTCTATCTGTACCTACCGTAGTTGCATCTAAAGAAACTAAACAAATAGGCAACGCAAAGAAAAAACGAAATTAACTTGGGTTAAAAGCCCAGCCCAAGGATCCTCTTTACAAACTAGAGAATAAAAACATATGATTCATGACATTGATGCCCCCCCCCTTAAATATCTCTTAAAGAGTTTGCACACTTCTATTCGTGTACTCGAATTAGAAACACAAACTAAAATCTTCCCCACCTGCTACCTCCTAAACTTGAAACTTGGTTTACCTCAGAAAGGATTACTCTTCTTCTCAACGGAAATTCGAAGAACCTGTCCTCGTGTTTTGAAAAAGCCAGAGAGAATTGCGGTATATTTGGGAAGATCTGGCTTCTTCCGATCCCTTATAGTGACGGAAAAACTACCACCAGCATCATCTTGAAATCTTCTTCACCATAAACGGCATGCGGATGATTAGCCGGCATGACAATGCTCTCGCCTTTTTCTAAGAAATAAGGCTTACCGTCAATCATGATCTTGCCTTTACCATCCAAGCAGGTAACAAATGCATCGCCGGTGCTTTCGTGTTCACTAATGCCCTCACCTTTTGCGAAAGCAAATAACGTGATGCCAACACCTTTGTTTTGAACCAAAGTCTTGCTTACCACTTGTCCGGCCGCATATTGAACTTGATCTGCTAATTTCAGAACTTCAGCAGAAGCGATATTTTTTAAATAAGCCATTTTTAACTCCTTGTGTTTTAAAACGTTTTAAGAAGTCTATGGCTCGTTGAGAACAAGTCAATTTAATCGCGTCTTCTTTTGGGCAGTTGCCTTAACCGCAACTGCCTTTCAAACTTAACTAATTATTCTAAGGCGTTACAGTCGATACTCCGAAACCTTTCCTTCACAAGGATATCCGTCAGTTACCCAAAGTTTTCCGGCCGTCACGTCCATCACCATGGCATAAACAGAACAATAACGTTCTCCGCTGATTCGAGGATCTTCGTGGTAACAAATCGACTCCGGATAGTTGTCGTGATTGCTTAGAAGTTTGAAAATCTCCTTCTCTCCGATCCTTCCGCCGTGTTTCTTTAACCATTTTTCCATGGTGTTGTAGCGTGTAAACGTCGAAGGAATAAAACTTTTGGCTTTATCCTGAGGTGCGATGAGGGAAGAAAGATAATGATTTGTATGGATTAAAGGTTGCCCCTGACTCATGATGACATCAAATTGATCAGGAGAGAATTCAATTACCATCTCAAATCCGCTGCGAGTCGCGATATTAAAAGCACCGGAACCGGCTCTTGGAAGCATAGAAACCGCTTTAATTGCTTCTGTTGCCAAACTGGAATCCAGAACTTTCCTCATCATTAGGTGAAGCGGAATGCCGATTTTCCCCTTTCCGACCGAAGTTGCATTAAGGCAGATGGAAACACCTTCCGAATTCAGTCCCTTTCCTCCGACCATGCCTGCCTCACAAATCATCAGAATGCTTGGCTCACCTTCTTGATGGACCTTAAGAACCACAGAATTTTGTCTGGCACTTGCCATCCAATCCCAAGTTTGTCCCATAAAGACATGTCCGTTCTTGCCTCGTCCTTCCGGAATAATAATGCAGGAACAAGCATCTGCCTTGGCAAAAAGCACCTCGCTTCTGCAATTCAAAGTCAGGATGTCTTCAAAGCTTCTTCCCGAGCCCTCAGCAATGCCTTTCATTTCCTCAACATATGAAGGGCAATACTTCTCAATCACAGGAAGAAACTTCATGGCGAGTTTCTGTGCCTGCGGCCAATCAATATTCGCGGATTTTTCGAACGCAGAGGAATAAAAGTCAATATTTCTCTTGATCGCTCCGGAGGCCGATGATCCGTAGCGTTTTCCGCGTTCAAAGGCTGTCCCCTTAATTTCTATCAATTGATAATAAGGCTTCGCATTTAACTGAAGTTTTCTTTCTTTAGGAACGACCAAATCAGAAACGGTTTTCGCCCGAACCCCTTGGCTGACAAGTAAACCAGAGGAGATTCCAAGAATTAACTGGCGTCTAAGCATCACTTCACCCTAAAATTTTCTTCGTTCGAATAGGAAACATTATGTTCTGAAAACATTCTCCATTCGTTTTAGAAGATACGATTTCTTGTCGCCTAAAAAATGGCAATTTTTTACAAGCCTACCGCCACCGTTTTTGAGATAGTTAGAAAAAACAAAAGAACCACTATATGGAAACTATCTCACGAACCATCAGACATGACGAAGTGCTCGGGTTGGAAGCATTCTGCCTTCAGGGCTATGCTCAGCCTTTCCCTAGGCACTTCCACGACTACTACGTCTTGGGTTTCGTGGTTTCCGGTGAGCGGGAGCTCCTTTGCAACGGGCTTAACCTTCAAGTCTTTCCTGGCAATCTCTTAATTTTCAATCCTCGTGAAAACCATGAATGTGTCTCGACGTCTCGAGCTCCGTTCCTGCATTACCTGGGATTCAATATTCTTAAGAAGCGAATGGAGGAAATTTCAATGGAACTCACCGGTGAGAGTTGTCTTCCGCAATTCAAACCAACTGTCTTTTCTGACGAATCCGCCGGCAGTACTTTTTTGGAACTGCACCAACTCATCATGCAGCGTTCCGAGGAACTCAGGAAAGAAGAGTTGTTCTATATCCTCTTTTCAAGGTTATGCGGAAACTATGCCCACACCTCATTGCGATCGTTCCCTCTCAGATCCACTCAAATTAAGGAGGCTTGCGAATACCTTGAGTCACACGCTTCGGAGACAATAACCTTAGATGACATTTGCCAAAGAGTCTCTGTCAGCAAGTCCTCCTTAATCCGCTCTTTCAGCAAGCAGTTAGGTCTTACGCCTCATAGCTATCTCATGAGCATTCGGGTCAAAGAGGCGCAAACCTTTCTTAAACAAGGCATACCTCCATCACGCGCGGCACTAAAAAGCGGCTTTGCAGATCAAGCGCATTTCTCAAACGTATTTAACCGGCTAACAGGATTAACGCCAGGTAGTTACCAGAATGTTTTTCTAAGGAAGGCGCCTTCTTCCAATGACTCCAACTAACTCAAATACAACCGCTCATCTAGCGGCTTTCCTAACGATCCTTTGCTGGGGAACCACGTTCGTATCCACCAAGGTGCTTCTGCAAGGTTTTACGCCGGTGCAAATTTTGCTCATTCGTTTTTGCATCGGCTTCGCCGCTTTGTATTTTCTGTCCGCTAAAAGTGCTTACCAATTAACACGAAGACAGAATGTTTATTTGGCTTCGGCGGGTTTTCTCGGAATTTGTCTTTATTACCTACTGGAGAACATCGCTCTTACCTACACGCAGGCAAGCAGCGTCGGTGTCATCATGTCAGTGTCCCCGTTTTTTACGGCGATATTTTCGTGCGTCCTGTTAAAAGAAAAACTACCCTCAGCGGCGTTCTTCATTGGTTTTTGCCTGGCGATTGTCGGGATCTATTTGCTAAGTTTTTCCGGAGGGACGATGGCGGTCAATCCAAAAGGAGATTTGTTGGCCATATCTGCCGCTGCCGTTTGGGCTTTGTATTCAATCCTTATGAAAGAAATCGGAAAGTTCGGCTTTCCGACAATATTCGCCACACAAAAGATTTTCGGATATGGAATCCTCTTTATGCTCCCGGCACTATTATTCGAATCCGGTCTGAACTGGCAAAGGATTTTTGAACCTGTCTTCTTCTTTAATCTTTTGTTCTTAGGTCTTGGCGCATCCGCCATGTGTTTTGTGACGTGGAATTTTGCCGTCAAAGTTCTCGGAGCGGTAAAGACAAGTGTGTACATCTACCTTGTTCCAGTAATTACCGTTCTCTGTTCCGTCGTGGTTCTACACGAAACCATTTCTCCGCGCGCCGCGTTAGGCATTCTAATGACGCTTATTGGTTTGCTGCTTTCGGAAATGGACAACTGGAAGAAGCGTTAACTTTAACTACTCGCTTATCCGTCCTCTCCCTTCTCTTAATCTTTTTCTTAGCTGTTTCGTTTGCGATCACAAGATTTCGTCCGCATCAATAACGATAACGGTGTCGAAACAGACTGAAAGACTAACCGCCTTAATCTCGACCAACCAGACAATTTTTTTAGATCACATCTCCAAAATTTTAGGCAAATAAGTATTTCTACTTATGGGTAAAGTACCAATCTTGAAGATTAAGAGATTTAAGAGATAGGTTTAGAAAATGTTGCTAATGGAACAAATGCTTATTTTTTCCATTTTGATCTTGGTTGGTGTCTATGCTCGGAAAAAACGAGTCATCAATCCATCGAATATTCCGGCACTGACTCAACTGGTCTTCAACTATTCAATGCCGGCCATTATTCTCACAGGCGTCTTAGGAAACGAGCCTCGAATTGGCGGAACTAAGTTATTTCATACCTTTGCCATTGTTCTAGCATCTCTTGCCTGCTTAATTATCCTAAGCATGATGTTGGGCCGATTGCTCAATTTCAAGAAAGAAGAACGGGGCGCCGTCACAGTCATGACGACATTCACCAACATCTCCATGATGGGGATTCCTATGGTTTATCAACAAGGCCCTAAAACACCGTCATTCATGACGGTGATATAAAGGCCCCACAGACTCGTGGTTCGGCATATTTTGATACCTATGTCGGTGGAAATAGAGGGCCCATCACGGCTGATTTCGGAATAAGAGAAAAGGAACCAAAGATATTTCTCCCCAAAATTTACCGTATCGTTTTTCCCTATGATGCAGCTTATCCAACTCCGTTACAATGGGTTATTACAGTGGGGGAACATGAGTGCTAATTAGACGCGGGTTCAAATTCGAACTAAAACCAAATGGAATGCAGATTCAACTGATGAAGCAATTCTGTGGCTGCGCCCGTTACGTCTACAACCGCACCTTATCCCTTGAAAGGTCGCTCTACAAAAAAGACAACAAGCACTCCTTCAAATACGCTGAGGCAGCCAATAGACTTCCTGAATGGAAAAAGAAAAATCCTTTTTTAAAAGAGTGTCACAGTCAAGTTCTTCAGCAATCGCTGAAGGATCTGGATCAGGCTTACACCATTTTTTTTCGAAAGCAGGCTAATTTTCCGAAGTACAAGAAAAAGTTTCAGCATGACTCCATTCGATTTCCCCAGGGCGTTGAACTTGATGAGGCTAAGCAACAGATCAGATTGTCCAAAATCGGATGGGTAAGATATCGGAAAAGCCGAGTCATCATCGGTACGATAAAGAATGTCAGTGTCAGCCGACGCGGCGAGAAGTGGGATGTCAGCATACAGACTGAGTATGAAGTCTCCTCTCCTGCTCCGAACCCTTCCGAAATAGGAATAGACATGGGAGTCAAACGTTTTGTGACTCTGTCAAACGGCGACTTCGTCGAACCTCTCAACCCTTTCAAGCAGGAGCTGGAAAAACTTGCAAAACTTCAAAGAAAGCTTGCGAGACAAAAGAAAGGAAGCAGAAACAGCAGAAAGACAAAGCGAAAAATTGCTCGATTGCACCGCTATATAGCCGACAGCCGAAGAGATTTTCTTCACAAGACCTCTACAAAGATAGCTAAAAACCACAGCATCGTATACGTTGAGGACCTTAAGGTCTCGAACATGTCCGCTTCAGCCAGCGGAACAAAAGAATCCCCGGGCAAAAACGTCAAGCGGAAGAGCGGACTGAATCGTTCAATTTTGGATCAGGGATGGTTTAGCTTTTTCCAAATGCTCCCCTACAAATTACAGCGGAGAGGAGGAAAGCTGATAAAAGTTCCCAGAAACACTAGCCGGACTTGTCCTTGCAGAGAATAGAAAATCGCAAGCAACCTTTGCATGCATTGGCTGCGGTTACCGCTCCAACGCAGATGATGTCGGAGCGATAAATATATTAAGGGCCGGGCGGGCTCGGTTAGCCTGTGACATGAGTGGTGCAGTAAGGCCGCTATCAGCAGGAACCCGAAGAGACCTGCTGCAGCACTAGGCTACGGCCGCTGCAGAGGTGGTATGGGATCCTCGTCATTTATAACGAGGAGGATGTCAAACCTTGTATGGTCATGAAGCGGTCAACTACCTCGGCCTAAAGGCCGAGGCTTGAAAAAGCCTCTAGTTGACTAGCCTCAGGCCGTCGTTTGGCGGACTACGTTGGTTAGGAATGTACAGGCACCGCGGGATGCAGATCCTAGTCTCGCGCTCTGCGGCCGATGGTTAAAAGCTCTGAGAGGTAGGAGCGGTGCTGTCGACTTGAAACCCCTTCCAACATTGGCGAAGGATCACAACCGGTCGAAAGACCGTGGAGCAAAACTTGAGAGTATTTGTGTTAAACAAACGCGGAAAGCCGCTGATGCCTTGTTCACCGGCAAAAGCGCGCCTTCTGCTTAAAGAGAAGAAAGCTGTTGTGGTGAGGCGTACTCCTTTCACTCTTCAGCTGACGATTGCGACCGGCGAGGCCAAACAGGCGGTGAGTCTGGGCGTCGATGCCGGATACAAACATGTCGGCCTTTCCGCATCAACGAAAAAGGCTGAACTTTATGCATCTGAAGTCGAACTGCGGCAGGACATCACCGATCTGCTCTCCGCTCGTCGTGCGTTACGACGGGCTCGCAGAAACCGCAAAACGCGCTACCGCGCGCCGAGATTCGACAACCGCATCCGCACCAAGCGCAAAAGCTGGCTTGCTCCGTCGGTTGAAAACCGAATCAACGCGCACTTGTCGCGCATAGAAGCAGTTCTTCGACTGCTGCCGGTCACGAAGATCACCGTGGAAACGGCGTCCTTCGACACGCAGCTGCTGAAGAATCCAGACATTACAGGAAAAGAGTATCAAGAGGGCGAACAGCTCGGCTTCTGGAATGTTCGAGAGTATGTTCTTTTCAGAGACGGACACGTTTGTCAGCATTGTCACGGCAGATCGAAAGACCCTGTGCTTAATGTTCATCATCTGGAAAGCAGACGCACGGGCGGCGATTCGCCCGGCAACCTGATTACGCTTTGTGAGACGTGCCATAAGGCACTTCACCGCAGCGAAATCACTCTAAAGGCCAAGCGCGGGCAGTCGTTCCGTGCGGAATCCTTCATGGGAATTATGCGCTGGGAGGTTTTGAACCGCCTAAAGACTTCGCATTCTGAGTTGGAAGTGCACAACACCTACGGCTATCGGACTAAGCACGCACGGATCGCGAACGGCATCGACAAGTCGCATTGTGCAGATGCTTTCTGCATCGCCGGCAATCTCGGCGCCCAAAGGCTCGGCGAATTCTTCTTCCAGAAGCAGACGCGCCGGAATAACCGGCAGATCCACAAGCTTTCTATCCTCAAACACGGGCTTCGAAAGCGCAATCAGGCTCCCTTTGAGATCAAAGGCTTCCGTCTTTTTGACAAAGTTGCCTGCAAGGGAGAAGAAGGCTTCATTTTCGGCCGTCGATCATCCGGGTTCTTTGATGTTCGGAAGCTTGACGGAACCCGAATTTCGGCAGGCATCAGCTGCAAGAAGCTGCATCTGCTGGAAAAGAGACGAACCTATTTAACAGAAATTCGAAAGGAGGAGGCGCTTCCTCCCCTGCCTGAAGGCAGGGGGCTCCGCGCCTAAATGTGATGATATACATCATTGCTTTCCTCTTGCCTTACAACCTTCTTTTCTTCTCACTTGGTTAATAATGGATGCGCGGCGGTAACAGCGGATCATTTTTCAGCAAAGATACGCTTCGCAAGATCATGAATCCCGGCATCATTGCCTGCGTTCTTGCTCTCATTATTTATCTCACCGGAACACAGATTCCAAGAATCATTGCCGAGCCGATCAAGATGCTCGGCGGTATGACTGCTCCTTTGTCTATGCTTTTAATCGGTTCTTTCCTTGCAGATATGAACTGGAAGCAGTGTTTCTCCAATAAGAAGATTTGGCTGTATTCACTCTTCAAGATGGTCATCATTCCGATCATCATTCTCCTGATTATGCGTCCGTTTGTGGACAATCCGATTTTCTTCGGTGTCTTACTGGCTGCAGTCGCTACACCTGCCGGCGCCGGAACTCCGCTGTTAGCTCAATTATTAAATCCGAAAGCCTATGACGTTTCTTTGCAGGGCGCGACTCTGACAACATTGGTCGCCATTGTCTCCATGCCATTAGTTCAGTACTTAACTCAACTTATTCATTCAATTTTGATTAACGAGGCGGATATGATCAAGAAATCTTTATGCGTTGCACTCTCCGGCTTAATCCTCGGTGCGGCAGCTGTCGCTGCACCGCTCGAACTTGAAACACAAGGGAGTTTTGCAATCGGTGGTTCGGTAGTTCTGAAACAAGGAACATTCTCTGAAGACCACTTTCTCAGTCCGGAAGGACAAAAGGTTTACGGCGACCACGCTTATGTTTTCTACCAGATTCCTGTTGATCCCAATAAATACCCAATCGTCTTTCAGCACGGCGGAGATCAAACCAAGAGAACTTGGGAGAGTACGCCTGACGGAAGAGACGGTTTCCAGAACATCTTCCTCAAGAAACATTACAGCGTTTACTTAATCGACCAGCCTCGTACGGGTGAAGCCGGTCTTTCCACTGTTGAAGACAACGGAAACAATACCTGGAGCGGAAATCCGTTGTATCAGGATCAGACGTTTTTCCGTTTGAGCCGAGTCGGAGACAAGAACGGAGTTTTTAAAAACTCTCAGTTCCCGAATACTCCGGAAGCCGTTGAAGCCTTCCAGCGTTCCTGGAATCCTTACTCCGGCCCGCTGGATAACAACGTCAACGCTAAAAGTCTGGCGAAACTCTTTGACAAGATCGGCCCTTCGATTCTCATGACACATTCCATGGGAGGCACGATCGGCTGGAGAACACCTTTCTACACCAAGAACGCTAAGGCGATCGTGGCGTTAGAGCCAGGCGGAACACCTTTCCTCTTCCCGGACGGTCAAGTCCCTCCTCAGGAAAAAACAAGAGTAGCCATTCTTGGCGGCGCTGCTGAAGGCGTTTCACTTCAGAACTTTAAGAAACTGACTGAGATTCCTATTCTCTTGATCTACGGCGACTACATTCCTGATCAGCCCAGCGAAGCCGCAGGTCCGGACAAGTGGCGCAGTGAATTAGCAATGGCAAGAAAATTCGTCAAGGCCGTTAATGATCACGACGGACATGCCGAGCTTATCCATTTACCCGAAATCGGCATTCACGGTAATTCTCACTTCTTAATGGCTGAAAAGAACAACCAGCAATTGGCTCAACTAATTGAAAACTGGCTTAAGAAGAACAATCTTGCCGGGAAGTAGTCGGCAATCACTGGGAAATTAGATTTGAAAATCTAGACTTCCATCAGGAAGGGAAATTTTGGCAGGAAAGTGTTAATACCGACCTGCCAAATTTTTGTTTTCCTATAGCAAAGTTAAGAGTTATATGCAGCGGGTTTTCCTCTCACTTAAAACAATTGAACTTATCTATGGCCGTCATTATTGATTCGCAAGCAAATCAACGAAGAATCTTCCGCTGAACTCGATTCGGATGGTACGGAGGCGTGGACTTTTTGAACCCAGAGAAATTTGAAGCCAAAAACCTGAAAGGACTTCGTCGGACGCCTCCTCTACTAATCGTCGAACTTTCTGATTAAGGTTGAGAGACTCATTTAGCAGCAGCCGAATTTTTACCGGCGTTTTCTGTGTAATGCGAGTAGACCTTTTTAGCGATATCGGCCATGATCTTTGCGTTAGCAGCGTCGGATTCTTTTGAGTCTTTAACCAAAACTGCCAAATAGCATTTCTCGCCTCCGGGCATATAAATAACGCCCACGTCTGCATCGCATATTCTGATGCCTTCCGGTGTTCTGTATGACATTCCGGTCTTATGGCCAACTTCGACTTCTTTCGGCAAACCGGCTCTGAACTTGTCTTTACCCGAGGCCGAAGCAAGCATGGCCCTTCCTAAGAAAGCGAAATGCTCATCAGAAAGGACCTTTTCTGTGTAGACCTTTCTCAAGAGCTGAGTTACAGACAACGGCGTTGACCAATTGTTGTAGCTTTTTCTGATGTCCTGCTCCATGGACTTTTCGGTTTCGATCAACTGGATTCGATCGATACCCAAGTTCTTAATGAAGTCATTCACATTTTGAATTCCGCCCACAAAATTAATCAGCCAGTTACAAGCATTGTTGTCGCTTTGAGAGACCATATAGTTGATTAAGTCTCCATAGGACAAAGTGATTTTCTTAGACTTGTATTTTTTGTACATCGGACTCCAAGTCTTCGTGTCGATGTCAGATGGTCCTAGAGTAACAACTGCAGTTAAGGGGATGCCTTCCTTTTCCATTTTCTTTAGAACAGCAAGTGCAATATGGAATTTGAAGACGCTCATTAAAGGATATTGATCATCGTTATTCGCGGTGAAGGCATCGTCTTTGTAAAGAACCGCGACACCGACTTGAGCTTTTTTGCCTTTAATGACTTCTTGAATGTCAGAAGTTAGATCTGATGCCGAGACTGAAAGGACTTGAAAAAGCAAAAGGCTCGATACAACGGCCTTACTAAGCAAGCTTCTTGATTTCATCAAAATACCGACAGTTATGATTGATCAAATTAGAAGAGGATTTTGCCAAAAATGATTTGGACAGACAATTCGGCGATTTCAATTTAGAAGCAGAGAGGCCGCTTTTTCGATTACAGCCAAAAGCGGCCGCCCGATTCTATGAATGGTTAGGATGTTTTCCTTGGTGATTAAACTTCTTTCCAACGGATAAATTTTCGTTCTTCAAGTGAGAAAACTAAAGCAACTTTGATCAGATTTTCTGATGAAGAATCGTCACCATATCCTTTGAGTTTCAGTTGCTCGACAGCTTCTTCGAGTTTTTGATCCGGATTTTCTTGGTCGCGGGAAACCTTAAATTCGAGGATCCAATGCCGGTTGTTAACTTTAACTTCCAAATCACTGCGTCCGTGAGCAGTATGGTGCTCCACTTTAGGCTCTAGTCCGGCTCCTGCAAAATACACCTGAGTAAACGCTCTGACTGAAGCTCCATCTCTTACCGGATATCGCTGATAATCAATTGCTGCAAAAAGACGATTAAGGATGTGGACAAGAGCCTCGGCTGATTCTTCTGACAAAACTTGGACAATTGGACCCGCTCCTACTTGTCCGGCGCTTCTGCCCGTCAAGAGGTGCTCAACGTACAGTTGGCCCATGGCCTTCTTTACTTCAAGATTGGGATAATCTAAATAAACAGTATCTCCATACTTCACTGCTTTGATGGTCAAATAACCTGTCTGAGTGAGAAGACCTAAGTCAGACAAAGTGTCGGCGTCCGAACTCCCTGATAGAGTTGATAAAGAAATAGTTTTTTCTCTGCCATATTCCTCAGGACTTCTCATCGCATGGGATTTCAAATATTCCATCAGAACTGAAGGCTTACCGCCGCTTTCAAACCAATAGTCCAAGAGACCGTTTCTCGGGGATGCAAAGAAGTTTAGAAGAGACCAAGGGGCAAATACTCTTTCTGTGGCGCTTCTTTCAAAACAGAAACCATCATAATGTCTCATTAATGCCCCCAAGAGCTCAGAACGTGTTAAATCTGAAGCTCGAGCAGCGCAGGCTAGGTACGGCGAGAAGTATTTCTCGATTTCTTCTTTCGTATAGCCTAAAAGCTCTCCGAACTCCACATCCAAGGAAAGGTCTGACAAATTATTAAGGGCAGAAAAAATTCTGGTTTTGTTGAACTTAGTAATCCCTGTAATGAAGACAAATCTCAGTGCCCCGTCGTTGGACTTTAGGATCGCATAAAAATCCGAAAGGAGACTCCTGACTTTTTCGAACAACTCGAAATTACTTAAACAAGAAGTCAGTGGTGCGTCGTATTCGTCAACAAGAATAACTAGAGAGTTGGGAGCCTGTTTTTTTAACCATGAAGATAATTGGCTAAAAATTGAAGTTCCGGTTTTGTCAAAGTTAAAACCATAAGGGGCGAAATTGTCTATTAAACGGTCTCGCAAATCATCCCTGAATTTCTCCAAACCGAAATCAGGTCTGATTTCCGAAAAATCCAACCTAACAACGTTGTAGGTCTCAGTTTCTTTCCATAGCTTTTCAATGGTCAAGCCTTTGAAGTCTCTAAGTCCAAACTTGAAGAGTGATTCAAACGTTGAGATCAATAGTGATTTACCAAATCTACGGGGCCGCGCGAGAAAAAATTTCCCGGGGCGAATGGCTATTTTGTATATAAGCGCTGACTTGTCGACATAAATCTGATTCCTTAACCTTAACGTTGCGAAATCAGACGTGCCAAGCGGCAGCAGACTTAACTCATCCATCCCCTTCCCCTTAATTCTAAAAATCTGATTTAGTCAATTTTACCAAAGCATGATAAAAGTAACTTTAACATCGAACCCCGAGACAGTTCTCCTGCATTTGCGGCTCTAAAAATGTTTCTCCCCAGTATTTGGAGTTATTACGATTGTTCCAAAACCATGTACTAATCGTTCCATTCCTACTTAAAATAGAACGAAAAACATCATGTTTTGGAACGAAAATGTCTGCCCTCCGCGAAAAAGAATCAAAAATCCTAACCTCTCTTTCAAACTCCCCCAAAAGTCTTTCAGAGCTAGCGGAGGAATTAGGCGCCGGCTTTTCCAAAACAACCGTCCATCGAATAGTTACATCTCTTGCGAAGGACGGCAGGATCGTTGCGAGTGGTTCCGGCAGATCCGCAAAATATGAAATAACAAGCGTTGGAAGGCTGTTTAATCCCATAACTCCAGAGGAATACTTCCGGAAAGAACAAGACGACCGTCAAGCACTGACCTCTTTTAACCATGAGTTGTTTGAAACGCTTCTTAATCATGATCTGTTCTCCCAGGAGGAAATGGAAAGACTCACAGAACGACAAAGAGAATTCGAAGAACGCCGGAAAGGACTTTCGCCTATACTCCGACGGAAGGAAAAGGAGAGATTTGCCATTGATTTATCATGGAAATCCTCCCAAATTGAAGGCAACACCTACACACTTCTTCAAACCGAATCACTTTTCAAAGAAGGAAAACACACCAAGGGCAATACAAAAGCAGAAGCCGTCATGCTTCTAAACCATCAAGCCGCTTTGGATTACGTCCTCAACAAACCTGATTACTTTAGAGAATTAACAGTTCAAAAAAACCTTGAGATTCACCGCTTTCTTACGAAAGGACTTGGAATACCGAACAAAATCCGGTCCGGGCGAGTCGGAATTACCGGAACAAATTACAAGCCTTTAGCCAAAGCGAATCAAATCCAAAAAGCTCTCCAAGATTTGTGTGATCTCATTAATTCCAAACGAAACGTTCTAGAAAAAGCCTTTATCGCTCTGCTCTTAATTGCCTACATCCAGCCCTTCGAAGACGGAAACAAAAGAACAGCAAGAATTATTTGCAATGCGTTGCTGCTCCCAAACAAATACTGTCCTATCTCGTTCAGGACCGTTGAGCCGGAAGATTATCGTTACGCGACATTGCTTTTTTATGAACAGAACTCGATTCCTTCTTTCAAGAAAATTTTCATGGAGCAGTTAGAGTTCTCTACGGCCAATTACTTCTGAGGTGGTCGCTTCTTTCCGTTTGATCTAACTAAGGATAGCTCGAGTTTAAGCAACGGATCATACTGTAATTCGTCTGTCGGATTCGGAAAACACTAAAACCAACTTCAAAATCTCCATACTTCCGCCCAGCTTTCCAGAAAAGGGTTTATCCAATTGACTTACCGCAACTTGCAGCAACTGTTCAGCTTCCTGATCCGGATGACAATATTCGAGTGTTAACACAATAGTCCTCTCTCCGGCTTGGACTTCTAAAACGCTTTCACCTTTTGCAATCACTTTAATAACGGGCGAAAGCCGGACATTAATCATCGCAACCTGAATGACGGCAAGGACACTCTTTGCATCCTCGATCGAGTACGCTTCGTAATCCACACTTTCCAGCAATCTATTGAATATTCGTACAAGAGTCTCGGGATTATCCTTGACAAGCCTAATGGCGAAGTCCATCACACCGGCCTGTTCAATAGTTTTTCCTAACAGCTGATGCAAGTACATACCAGCCATCGCATGCCGAACTTCTTCGGTGGAATAGTCAACAATGGCGATGTTTCCATCTACAGATTTGAAAGTCAGGTAGCCAGTCTGAGTAAGAAGATCAACTTCTGAGAAATTCTCTCCTATGGCGGGACCGCCAAGCTGCGAAAATGGAATGGTCTTAACGGCAGCGAAATTCTTTGGGTCTTTCAATGCTCCTGATCTAAATAGGTCTTTTAGGACTGACGGCTGGCCGCCGGATTGAAACCAATGATCGCGGAAGCCTCTAGTAGGATAAATAAGGAAGCTCATGACCGACCATGGATTCATGACTCTGACGGTTGCGGTCTTTTCGAAACAATATCCATCATAGTATCCAGTCAAACGCTGCAGCAAAGCCTCCGGCTCCGCCTCAAGTTGTCTTGCGGCGTTTTCTATATAACCAGAAAAATAGTCTTTTAGTTCTTGAGTGGTAAAGCCAACAATCGATCCGTACTCCGGATCCAAAGAAATATCTGCCAAGCCTTTAAGCTCAGAGAGCATACCGGTGTTTTTGAAGTTCACAATTCCGGTGATAAACACAAAGCGGAAAGCAGAATCTCGAGATCCAATCACCGAAAAGAACCCAGAGATATCTTTCAAAATTAGGTTGAATAATTTTGGATCTTCCAAAGTCGCCGTCAAAGGCGCCTCGTACTCATCTACAAGAAGTACCAGAGAACCAGGCTCCTGGCCCTCTAACCATTCCGACAACTTTTCCAGCAGATCAGGCAGCAAATAACTATCGCATTGAAAGCCATGCTCGCTGAAGGAGTTCAAGAGGTGCAAAACAAAATTCAACTCAAAACGCTCGAACCGGCTAGAGCAAGTCACAGAAAAGTCCAGTCGGACAACCTTATATTGCTTTTGCTCTTGCCAAAGCTTTTCGATCTTCAAACCTTGAAAATCTTGGACCCCGCTGCGGAAGAGCGAGTTGAGCACGGACACAAGAAGAGATTTACCGAAGCGTCGAGGTCTTGTCAGCAACACTCGAGAATATTTATCAACAATGAAAAAAATCTGAGCCGTCTTGTCCACATAAACTCTGTCGGACAGACGTATATTCCCAAAAGAAGAGATTCCGAACGGCAATGCGGGAAGAGACATAGAAAAAACCTCAGATAACTCCGGCCATTTTAGACACTGCCGTATTCTCAAAAAATCCCATGTTGCAGGCATGATTGCTTATATTTATTTTGAATTTTTCAAAACTAATTTTGAAAAGTTCTCTTCCCGGGAAGACAATCGACGGCATCCATAGGATCATTAGAGGACCAAATCCCAACCACCATAAGGAGCCACTATGGACGAGAACCATCGCGGAAAAATCAAAAAAGCACCCGCACCGGAAGTTGTGAAATATCTTATCAACCCGGCGATTAAAACAGACCTAGAAAGAAGTTATCAAACCATCCTCGATATCAACAAAGCTCATGTCTTAATGCTTGCCGAGGAAGGCATCATCAGTACCGACGTTGCAAAGAAGATCTTAGAGTGCACGCAGGAAATCTCTGCAATGGAAGGTCATCCGACCTTTGAAATCAATCCCAATGTCGAAGACCTGTACTTCAACTTGGAGAAGTATCTTCTTGAGCAAACCGGCGCCGAGATCGGGGGCCAGCAGCATACCGCCCGATCCAGAAACGACCTTTTTGCAACAGAAGCAAGAATGGACATCCGAGGTTTCTATCTGCGTCTGTGCGGCATGTTCAATGAGCTTCGCCAGAATCTTATAAATTTAGGAGAGGCAAATGTTGATGCCGTTATGAGCGGCTACACACATCTTCAGCCGTCAGAACCGATTACTTTCGGTCATTATTGCGCCGGAGTTCTAAATGCTCTGGAACGTGATTATGAAAGAATCCAAAATGCTTGGAAGGCCTTGAACATTTGCCCTCTTGGGGGCGGTTCCATGGGTTCTACCACTTTCATGATCAACCGAGACAGAACAAGTGCCCTGCTCGGTTTTGACGAACCCATGCAAAACTCCATCGACTGCACGGCAAGCAGAGATTACTGCCTTGAGATCATCGGCACGATGTCTGTTACTTCCTGCACGCTTTCCCGCTTCGCTTACGACCTCTACATGTGGTCCACGCCTGAATACGGTTATGTCGAAGTCGACGATTCTGTTGCAGGGTGCTCTTCCATCATGCCGCAGAAGAAGAATGCTCTGACACTGGAATGCTGCAAAGGCAAAGCCGCTCATATGGAAGCTTTCTTCGTGTCAGTTTTCAGTTCACTGAAGAATATTCCGTTCACTCACTGCAGAGACTCTTCAACAGAAGCTATGCGATTTGTATGGACCGCTTTGCAGGAATTTGAAGCTGACTTGGCATTGTTAAATGTCACGATCAAGACATTAACGCTCAAGAAAGAAAGGATGCTTCAAGCTGCAGTCCAAAACTATTGCACAGTTACCGAATTGGCTAACTACCTCGTTCGCCATGACGGTATTTCCTTCCGCAGTGCTCATGGCGTGGTGGCCATGTTGGTCGGCTACATGCAGGAACATAACAAGCTAGCCAACGAAATCACAGTGGATGACATCAATCCGATCTGCGAGCTTCTCCTGGGTAAGAAGACCAGTCTTACTGATGACCTGATCCGTGAAGCGCTTGATCCGACAAGAAACGCGATGTCCAAGAAGACAATCGGCGGTTCGAATTCTGAGGAAGTCACTCGCCAGCTCAATCGTCTTCAGACCAACCTGGATCGTGACAACCTGACATTAGAAAGCAGAGTCGGCCAAGTTAAGGGCGCTAAAGAAGAATTAGAGCGTAAGGTCGCCGAAGCTATCGCTTAATTAAGTTAACCTCCCACTTTTCCAACCAGACGGCGTTCCATTTGGAGCGCCGTTTTTACGGCTGAAGGGAAGCTTTCAGACAAGTGGTTTTTTGACCATTGAGATTTTGAGGTTGCCTATAGGTCAATGAGCCTAATTACCTTTCTGTTCCTCAGTGGAAAGCTTTCGGAAATTCGAAGTACAGCTCCAAGCTGATGATCCTTCATATAATTATCAACGAACACGAATGATCAGCTGAGCTTAGATAATGGATAAAAAACAGTGGTCGGAAAATTCCGGTTTCTTCAGTACCGGCACACAAGTCTTCTTAGTAATGGCCGAATGCGGTAATTTGTCGGAAGCATCTTCCGTCTTGGATATGCATCCGTCGACCATTTCTTATCATCTCTCCGAACTAGAAAAAAGCCTAAACCTTCCTCTGTTTGATCATTCCAAAAGGCCCTTAAAGCTCACTTCCGAAGGTTTGAATCTCTATAACGAGCTGAAATATCATTTCTCTTCGCTTAATGTTCGAGTTCAGAAACTAAGACAAAAGAACTTTCTGAAGCCTATTATCCGAATCGGCATCATTGAAAGTCTCTCTCGGAACCTCGGCGTACATCTCATCGAAAAACTTTCCCCTTTGTCCAATGAGATTTCTCTTTTAACTGGGACTTCAGAAAGATTAATCGAGTTAGTTAAGACCCAGACCGTTGACATCGCTATCGCCTGCACTAAGAAAATCAACGAGTCTTTCTTTGCTCAAAAGTACCTGTTTTCTGAACCGTCAGTGTTGGCGCTCCCAAAGGAGCCTCGCTTTGAAAAGGATTTTTTTACCTGGGAAGAACTGAGGTTTTGCGGCCTGCCCTTCCTGAGATACAACCGATTCTCGGGAGGCAGCGAGATGACGGAGAATTTCCTGAACTCACTGTTCATTCATCTGCCGAATCGGATTGAAGTTGACGATGGCGGCGTCATGCTGAAACTCATCTGCAAAGGCATCGGCTGGAGCTTGGTCCGACCTGCTACATTGGTTCAGCATCCTGACTTAGCAGCCCAAGTGCATTTCTGCAAGATGCCTGATCCCGTTATGCAGCGAGAAGTGATTCTGATCTTCGGGAAAAGCGTCAATCCGGAATTGGTTGATACGGTCGAAACTCTCAGTAAAAGTTTCTATGAGGCCGAGCTTTCTAAAGAGTTCAAAAAAATCCTTCAACAAAAATAAAAATAAGGGCTTAAGCCAAAAACCTAAGCCCTCAAAAATTCCCTAAATTATTAGGGTACCTTGAAGTTGTAATAATGGCAGCCGGCACAGTAATTCTTGCCAGCCTGATGGCCTTTGTGGCAAGTCGTGCAAGGCAGATTACCGTCATGCTGAGAATGCGGGTTCATCTCTTCAGGGTTTTTAGGAACAGTTCTCTGAGCTACTTTGTCATAGAAACCATGACATGCAACGCAAGGTTCATGTCTGTCCTTGTCTTCCGGAAGAGCTGCCTTGGGAGCATCCTGCCCGTGGCAAGCTGCGCACTGAACGCCTCTTGCAACGTGACGATCTGCTAAATACTGGGGCGTGGTCTGAGCAGCCGCCATGCTCATTACTAAAGTACCCAGGATCGCGGCTAATAATGTTTTCATTTTGTCATCCTTGGAAATTTAAATTAGAGAGCACAAATGGAAAAAGCGACCAAACCTAGGAGTTTGGTTTGGCCGCTAATTCATTAGTACAAATTATGCACGATTAGGAAGTTTTGCAACTTCTTTACCGCAAACCTGACCGAATACCAAGCATTCTGTTAAGTTGCCGCCGCCCTGGTAAACGAACTTAAGGGCAGAAGCAATTTCACCGACTGCATAGAGTCCGGGGATCGGCTGGAGGTTCCAGTCAAGAACTTCGCGCTTAGCGTTAGCAGCGAGACCGCCCTTGGTGTTAGGACCGCCGGCAACCAACGGGCAAGCATAGAACGGGCCATCAGAAACAGGCTGCAACGTGCTCTTTAAGCGGCCGAATTCTTTATCTTCGCCGGCTGCGCAAGCTGCGTTGTAAGCCTTGACGGTTTCAGCGAGAGCTGCGGGATCCATCTTGCCGCCGTTTTCCTGAAGAGCTTTGATCTTCTGGCCAAGTTCTTCAATCGTGTCAGCCTTGAGAATCCAACCCTTCTTCACTGCATCGCTGTTGTCAGCGGCACCGTAGTCAACGAAGCCGTAACCTGGAGTGGAGATGCCGAGGCCGACGAGCGGTTTCTGTTTACGCAGAGTTTCGTCGAAGATGAACCAAGACGGAGAGTTCGGATAGTCGAGTGTGTCGATGTTGAACTTAACTGCTTCTTTGTAGAAGAAGTAACGGCTCGGGTCTTTGGTGACCTTGTGTTCGGCAGCGTAACGTTTACCGTAGTTGTTCACTACGATAGCGTGGCCGGAACCGACGGCAGGAGTGATCATGCCCAGTTTCATTCCGTTGTGGCGGACAGGAGCAGGCATGATGATACGGGAAGCGGCTTTACCGGCTTTCATGATGCCAGCGCCAACTTTCTGGCCCATGGCGATACCGTCGCCTTCGTTATAGATCGTGCCGTAGAAAGCCCAGCCTTCAACGCCCGGACCTTCCAAGAAGGCCTGACGCATCGGCTTGCTGTATTCGTAACCACCGGAGCAAAGAACAACTGCTTTGCGTGCCTTGTAAGCAACTTTTTTACCGTTTTGATCTGCAATCACGCCGATAACTTCGCCCTTGTCATTGGTGACAAGTTCTTTACCGCGTGTTTCGTAATCAACTTTGATCTTGTCTGCACGGGACTTAACGCCGTTGTCAAGGCACAGCCAGAATGCTTCGCCGGAAATTGCTTTTTCTTTCGGGCCGTTGTAGCAGGGGCTGTTGAATCCGGGAGGAATACGGTCAGGATAGGAAGAACGATAAACCTGGTAGCCGCAGTCTTTAGCTCCCGGGAAGTTGGGGAATGCTGCACCCTTGAAGCCGGGAGTAGCAAAAGCCTGGAACTTCGGATCCAGAGACTTCATCCAATCCAAAAGACCAGGTGTGTAGTCTGCCCAAGCCTGTGCGAGACCTTCGGAGACTTCAGGCTGTTCGCCTTCGAGTTTGCCGGGGATGTTTTCGCCGGAGAACATTGCGCGGGCGTATTCTTTCAGGGCAGCCTTGTTTCCAGTTTTGTCCGGGCAGTGGAAGATGCCGCCGGACATACGAGTATTAGAACGGAGCGTTGCAGCAGGCTGACGTTCGATAACGATAACGCTGGCGCCATTGTCAGCAGCCGTGATAGCAGTTGCAGCACCTGCACCGCCTAAGCCCACAACGATAACGTCCGCTTCTTTATCAAACTTCTGAGCCGGTGTCTGGGCCATGCTTGTTGTAGCAAAACCTCCCAATGTCGCAGCGACGCCTGCTCCTGAAGTTTTCAAGAATGAACGGCGGGAAAAATTGGTCATAAGAAATTCTCCTAGGCTCGCAAGCTGGCTAGGCTTGCCTTTAATAGTATTAATAGCCACTTAAGGTTATAAAGTAATCGGGAAAATATGCATATAGGTGCTTCCCTTGGTAGACAAGGGCTTTGCTTTCATGTAACAAATCTTTAACGAAAGAGATTCTTAAATTTCGTGTTCTTGTTGATCGACGGGATATCTTTGCCGTGATGAGCACTTAATTTATTTCCTCATCGAAGTCCGGAACGAAATAAGAGTCTTTTAATTCCGGCGTCATCTTCTTTAGCGTTGGCATGACGCTTTCTTTGTAGATTCGGCAGATCTCTCTGGCGATACTTTCAAACAACTCTTGAGAAAAATCCGAACGGGAAAGCAGATAAATCTTTCTTTCCATCCCTAAACCCGGAAGTGCGCTCAGTGTCACTTTGTCTAGAAAAGCCGAATGCGTCATCAAACTCAGCGGGCTCGTAATCGTCCATCCGTTATTGTCGACAACCATCGCTAGTTTAATGGCTAGGTTGTCGACGTTGATCTTCCCGTTTAATTGTATCCCGTAAGTTAAAAGGAAATTGTTGACGAGCTTACCTCGTCCGCTCTTTTCATACGAGTTAATGAAAGGAAGATTACAGAGAGACAATGACTGCCAATTCTTAGCATGGTTATCTTCAAACTTGAACGCTTTCGGAAATACGGCAACCGATGGCTCCCGAATAATCATCAGCCGGCGCCAATCGGTATAACGCAGAGCCGGATCGGAAGAGATAATAATGTCGAGATCATGCGTGCGCAGGCATTCTAAGAGGCGGTCGGAGCTGCCTGTCAGACAAGTAATACGCCCGACCTTCTTCTTAAACGTAGATAAGAACTGCGGAGCCAGATGCAAAGACATGCTCTCTAAAAAGCCGATTCTTAGGTCAGAAAACAAATAATTCTCTTCCCTAACCTGCTCCATGGCCTCTTGAGTGATCTTCATCGCAGGAAGCACCTGACGGTAGAGCCGTTTACCGCTTTCGGTGAGAACCATCGGCTTAGAGCACCGATCAAACAATGTCACTCCTACAGAATCTTCCAGCCTCTTTAAAGAGCGAGAAGCGGACGAGGTACTGATGTTGAACCTCTCTGCTGTTTCCTTTAACGACTTACTCTCACAAACCGATAGAAAGAGAAGCCACTCATGGGAAAATACGGTCTCCGGAACATTCATTGTTGTTTAGCTTTTTATGAGGTTGACCAAAGCTTGCACTGCTTCATCCGGTGTGGACCAAGAAGTACAAAGCCTCAGGATGCCCTGTCCCTCTTGCGTTCGCCTGATTACTTTAAATTTTATCTTTTCCGATAAACGATTGAAAAGCTTTTCATCAACGATCGGAAAAAGCTGATTTGTCTGAGATTCAGAATAGAAGCTCACGCCGACCTCCTCAAAGGCTGTGCGGATCTTGGCTGCCTTTTCGTTGGCAGATCTTCCGAGGCGCTGATACAAGTCATCTTCAAAGAACGCTTTGAAGGAGCATCCTAAAGTTCTTCCTTTGGCGATCAATCCCCCGCACATCCGCAAAACACCGAGAAAACGATCACGTACATCGCGATCTTTTATGACAACAGCTTCGCCGAAAAGCGCTCCGCACTTCGTGCCTCCAATATAGAAAGCATCTGCGCATTCCGCCAGTTCTTTTAATTCCACATCTGAAGAAGCCGCCAGACCATAAGCTAGACGAGCACCGTCAATGTAGAGAAATAGCCGGTGCCTTTTGCAGACACCGGAAAGCGCCTTGAGTTCTTCTAAGGAATAAATCGTGCCTAATTCTGTCGGGAAAGAAATGTAAACAGCTCTTGGACGGCAAACGTGTGCCCTGCTCACCTGATCTGATTCTTCGAAGTTTGAGCAAACCCGTTCGATACTTTCCGGAAGAATCTTTCCGTCCTTACTTCTTACAGTGAGGATTTTGTGGCCGGAAAACTCAATGGCACCCGCCTCTGCAGTGTGTATATGAGCCGTATCTGCGGCTAATACAGCTTCATTTGCAGCCATAACCGTAGTCAGCAAAGAGAGGTTAGCCATAGTACCAGAGGCAGCCCAAAAGACGTCAGCCTCTTCCTTGTTTAGTCCGGCTTTCTTGAGAATTAGGCTTTCTGCTTCCGCGCAGAGCGAATCTTCACAGTATCCCGGAAGCTCCAAAGGATTCGTCTGTACCAACTTCTCCAGAATCTCGGGGCAACATCCTCCAGTGTAGTCACATTGAAACTGGTACATTTTTATCTCCTTGAGTTACTTTTGTTCTGCGCGAAGCTAATACTTCATTTTAGACAGCCGGCTTCCGGCTCAACCGCTTCATGAACTCGGAAGCACCTTCTTTACCGGATATGACTTCTACGTTAAAGAGCATGGCTTCCAAACTATCCGGAGCAGGATTTCCTTCAAGCTTGGTGTATGCATCTTCAAGCGTTAAATCATTGTCATAAGCGTAACGTGCAACTTCTCTTGCCTTATCTTCTCCAACGATCTGCGCCAGCGGCATTTGAAGCGCCAAGGACATTCTGGCGTGCTCAGCACTTCTTTCCTTGTTTGCAGTAAGACCCGAGATAACTTTTCTCTTGAAGACTTCGCATCCGTCGGAAAGCAGTGTGCAGGAATCCAACATACATTTAAGCGGCAGAGAAGAATGGGAGTCGGAGCCAAGCCATCCTGAGTGAACTCCAATATTTAAACCGGCTGCATTGGAGAAGACTTTGTCGCACAGATGCATGATCAGTTCTGCGACCGTCGGATTGATCTTGCCCGGCATGATGGAAGAACCCGGGGCTACCGCAGGAAGGACCATTTCACGAATGCCGGCTCTCGGACCGGAAGATAGGATCGTTAAGTCGCGAGCAATCTTCCAGATAATGTCGGCTGCTGCCTGAACTTTGGCATGGACCACAATAAAGCGGTATTTATTGTTCAAAAGAGAAGTTAAAGGTTCGACGCTTGCCAGCGGATAACCAACCTGCTCTTCCAGATCGGCTTTGGCTCTAGCTGCAAATCCGGACAGAACGCCCAAGCCGTTTCCAACATCGCCGGAACCTAACAAACAAACGTTCCAGCCTTTGGCTTCTTCTGCTAATTCATCAGCAGAATGCTGAAGCAAAGATTGATAGGCAGCGAACTCGTCCTCAAGTCCCATCGGAAGAGAATCTTTCAAGCCTAATCTTCCGCATTTGACAATGCCGGCAAATTCTTTGGCTTTTTGTCCGATGGCTTCAGACAGATCACGTACATGGTCAGAAAGTTTAAGAAGAACCTTTCTTACGGCAATGCCTTCTGCAGTTGTGGTGACATCGGCTGTAAATTGATTCAGTGCAATCTCTTTGCCTGATACTGCGCCGCCGGTGAGTTCACGGATTACAGAATCTACTGCTCGCTGAGCAGGTTTGCCGACAAAGCGGATCATGGTTTGGTCTAAGGCGGTCAGAGCATTAGGATCGGCTAAAAGGATTTGGCAGCCTTGTTCGATCTTAGAAGCTTTTTCCGGTGTGAGGTAGCCCAGGGCTCCATTGGCTTTCGCTGAAGCCAAGCGGACCTGAAGTAAAGCACGGAGGTATTCCGGATAGTCACGAAGTTTGTCGCCGGGGAAACTGCTAACCTGGTATTTAAGGTCAGTACTTGTAAAAAATGCAGAGTTATTCGTCATGTTGTCTTTCTCGCTAGGGTTTGAAGTTTGCATTCTTAGTCCACCTTTCTGATGTTCTTGTATTTCTTGAATAACTCAATGGTTTTATTTCTGTCTGTTAATGCCAGAACGTCGAAGATTTCTTCGCAGACATCTTCAGGAAGCACGTGTTCTTTAATAGCGACTTCTTTGCAGGACAGATCTTCCGCAATAGCTTGCTTGGCAATCTTCACACCTGTGGGATATCCGAAAAGACTTCCGACCATCGTTGACAATGAGGTGGACTTTTCTGCATAACTGCGAAGCAGTTCTTCATTGACTTCGACACCTTTTAAGCATTCATTATTGAATAGGCTCAAGGCATGAGAGGCGAGTTTTATCGCTTTAACTAATGTGATGAAGCCGCCGGAGTTGATGGAGCCGTGATCAAGCTGGCCTTCATTAGCAGAGTAGAAAGTCATGTCCTCGGCGATGACCATTTCGCCTAAGACATCCGTCATCATTTCGCAAAGGTAAGCGGTGTTCTCGTGCTCATACCCTTGAGTTCCTTCGGCACTCATCGGAAGTTTGACTTCGTTAATGCCCGAGCGAGGGCCGGAAGCATAAAGCAAAAGGTCATTGGCAATTCTTGTCACAGAGGCGACAAGCTCTTTGACCACTTCCATCAATACGGAATGATGGTCGGTATTGCGCATGCCGTCGAAAATGCCGCTATTAGGGATCACTTCGTCTGCGTAGACCTTTTGTTTCATCGTGAAGCCGAGCACTTTGGAGAGGTTCTCGAAGATTCTTTCAGGATATCCGGGCATCACGCCCATGCCTGTACCGACTGCCGTACCGCCTAAAACTCCGTAGCTAAAAACTTCTTTCAGACTTTCGAGCTGTTCGCGAGCTCTCTGAACTGATCTCAGCCAACCGGCAAACACCTGACCCCATGTCATGGGCAGAGCATCCTGGAGGCCGGTTCTTCCTAAGCGGACAACGGATTTGAAGTCACGGGCCTTCACTTCCAAGGTCTTTTCAATCTCTTTAGCAGAAGCAACGAGCGGATCGATTAAACGATAGAGAACAATCGCCTCGGCTGTCGGAAACACATCGTTCGAAGACTGGCACATATTGACGTGCGTATTGGGATGCACCTGGTTGTAAGCTCTTTTACCCGTCAAGATTTCGTTAGCGCGGTTAGCAATGACTTCATTGACGTTCATGTTCACACCGGTACCTTGAGAGCGCCAAACGTTGACCGGGAAGTGTCCGGCAAATTTACCTGCAATCAGTTCGTCGGCCGCTTTGCATATAGCTTCTGCTTTGACATGATTCAAAGCACCGATTTCGCTGTTAGTGATGGCGCAGGCCTTTTTAATCTCTGCCATTGCGCGGATCACTTCAGGAAATTCGTTGTAAGTATGGTTTCCGATCTTGTAGTTGCCCGAGCAACGAACTGTCTGAACACCGTAGTAGGCTTCATCCGGAACTTCTAATTCTCCGAGAGAGTCTTTTTCTAACCTCATTGCTCCTCCTTAGGTTTGTTGTTTGAGGCTTTTTCTTTAAAAACAAGGACAGTATTGAGCAAGGTGCAAGTTGGGACAATTAATTTGCACGAATTGCAACTTTCTGTTGAGTTGACACCTCGGAAAATGAGACGTAGGAAGCGGTCCGACGGTTAAGAAGAGTTAAGGTGAAGTGGAAAGTACTGGCTAGACAGTAGGAACGGATGCGCTAACCAACCTTTTGGTTTTAATGAAAATTGAATCTACGATTCCTTGTGTCTTCTTCGGAAGGACAATAAGCATGACGAGCCTTAGAATTACACATAATGCAAATGTATAAGTCTGATGGAAGCTCTAAGGATGAATGACTCAATTGTTTTTTCACAAGAGCAGACCGAATTTTTGGTAAAGGCTGCAAAAAGATATATTTGGTGGATGACAAAAGAAGAGGCCATGATGGATCCTTTTTTTGTCATCTCGCAAGTCATGAATCTGGGGGATCTCAAAGACTCTGCAAAACTTTTCTGCGATTTTGACCACAAAATCCTTCGTCAAGTTTTACTGAAAGCTAAGGCCGGATGGTTTAGCGACAAAAGAACTTGGGGTTCCTGGAATAACCTGTTATTTCCCGAATACAACTTCGTCACTCCGCCTATGCCAGTAAGAAAGATTCCAGATTGGGACGAACTATGATCCGTTTCAGCCCTCATTTAGAAATCCTCCCAGAAGTTCAACGCTGGATTTATCCCCGACTTCAAAATCTAAAAAAACTTGGGTTTGTTCTTTATGGAGGAACAGCTCTTGCGCTGCAGCTTGGTCACAGACAATCCGTGGACTTTGATTTTTTCTTACATGACCCATTAGACCAAAAGCAATTGCGAGACGCTTTCCCTTTATTGGAAGAGGCAAATCTCGTCACTCAGCTTCAGGACTTAGAAAATACACAGACATTTGAAATCTCTCATCCGGAGGCCGACAAAGGCTCCGTAAAAATTTCTTTTTTTGGAACTATCGATTTCGGCCGTATAGGAGAACCTCGACTGACTGAAGATGAGGTCCTTCTTGTCGCATCTCCATTGGATATTTTTGCAACCAAGTTGAAAGTGATTATCCAAAGGCCTTCGACCAAAGATTATGTCGATATCATTCGGCTGATTAAAAACGATGAGTCCCTAGTAGAAGCGTTGGGTGCAGCCTCTGTCTTCTTCGGCACCGATTTTTCGCCTATGCTTTCGCTTCGGGCTCTTTCCTACTACGACGACCTTTTGCCTCCACTCAGCCCCTCTGATTCTTCGTTTTTAAAGCGTCAAGTGTCTGAGGCTTTAAGAAGCTTAAGCATTAAAGGATTAGAAAAACCCGCGCTTGCTTCAGCAAATCTTAGCTCTAAAGAGGTAAAGAACCTCTGACAGAGTTTTCAGAAAACTATTAATTAATTCTTCTGAAAATCATTAGAGCCAGGATGAATTAGAGAGCTAATGGAATATTGCAATCTCTTCAGAAAATGGAGATATCTTGCTTCCTTAACGAGGATTAGATAACGCTTGAATCCTATGAAGTCCTTCCGTTGAGAATCCGCTAATCCTAGAAATTTTTTCTAAGGAAAGATCACCAATAGCAAGAAGTTCTTTGACAATCGCCGTCTTTCCTGCTTCCTGACCTCGAGCAAAAATTCGGTCTTCGATTCCTCCAAGCTGCTCTTTACCTTTCTCAGTTTTCCCAAGCACCCGAACTTTATCGTCCAGTGCAGGATTCACCATCTGTTTAGCCTACAAAACAAGAACTATTTCTTTTTAGGATCAACCAAATGAATCAAATAGGGGTTAACTTCTCCCTTTTCCCTTTTTTAATTATAGAAATAGTATTGATATTGAAGATCCAAAAATCAAGGTATTTCGGTGAGAAAACCATTAAGAATGTGAGGACGATTCTCTCAGGAAACAACAAACTCTTCCCTGAAGATGCAATTTGAAGGCCTATCAAAGTTCAAAACAAAACTCTCAAATTTCCATCATACAAAACAGGTGGGATTTTACGCCCACCCGTTTCCTCAAAACTAAAGACTTTTAGAGTTTTCTAAAGTCCTTGTACTTTTCGAAAAGCGCTTCCATATTCTCCGGATGCGTTAGGTTCGAAACATCAAAGAGTTCATCGATGACTTCATCCGGGAGGATTTTCAGCTTCTTAGCGGCTTCCCTCGGAGAGATGTTCTCTTCTAATGCTAGGTGAGCGACCTGGCTTCCTATCTCGTAACCAAAGATCGTGCTGATCATCGTTGTATTGGAAACTGAGCTTTCAGCCATATCTTGGCAAAGCCGACTGTTCACACGCATGGACGGCAGAACTTCTTCAGTCAATATCCTCATGGCCTCCTTCAACATGGTCGCACTATTGATCATGGCTCTCAAAGGAATACTTGAACACGCACCGAGATCCAGCCAGCCGTTCTTTAATCCGAATAGAATCGAGCTGTTATTGGCACTGACTTGATTGCAGGCCGTAATGACGGACTCAAGGCTGCAGGAAGCGAAACGCTGAGGATTAAGGGCATTCTCAGGATTTTTAACTTCGAAGTAGACCTCTCTCAAGCCGGAATTAGGTCCGCTTGCCATGACGCGAAGATCTCGGGCGAGTTTCCACACTTGAGCACTCAAGGCAACGACTTGTCCGTGACAGGCAATTAGATCGTCGATTGCCATCATGCCGTCAACAAGATCGTCATAGGCTTTGACCTCATAGCCAAGAACATCGGAAAGATGTTTGTTGACTTTGCCTCTGAATCCCGGAAGGCAGCCCATGCCTGTACCGACTGCAGTGCCCCCTAAACAGCTGTAATTCCAATGGCTCTTCTCGTACTCAAGCCTCGATAAAGAACGTTCCATTCCGCTGGCAAAGGCATTGAGCTGTTGTCCTAAGGTAATGGGAACGGCATCCTGCAATCCGGTACGACCCATCTTAATAACAGAAGAAAACTCTTCGCCCTTTTCTCTCAACTCCTTAATCAAGACTTTTAAAGGTTCGATAATGATTTCTAGCTGATCATGAACAACAATCGCTTTTGCAGTCGGAATGACATCGTTGCTGGATTGCGCCATATTGACGTGAGTACTCGGATGGATTCCGCCTCCTTCTTTATTGCCCGTCAAGATTTCGTTGGCTCTGTGAGCGACAACTTCGTTGACACCTGCGTTCAAAGGCGTTCCCGATCCGCGATAAATACAAACCGGAAGCGAATAGTCAAAGTCTCTTCGAATGACTTCCCAAGCCGCTTGCTCAATCGCCTGCGCCTTTTCTTTATCTAAGGCTCCGATTTCCAGATTGGCTCTGGCGCAGGCTGCTTTGATCTTCGCAACAGCTTCGATAAACGACGGAAAATCTTCGAGCGTTAAATCAGAGATATCAAAAGCCTGCCGATTTCTCTCTGTCTGAATTCCGTAGTAGGCGAAGTTGGGAACTTCAAGAGAACCCAAAGAATCATGTTCCAGTCTCATCTTTATGCCCTCCCTTGCCTGCTTTTAAAAGTCGAAATAAACCGCGTCAGTTCCTGAGGATTAGAGAATCGATCGAAATTAAAGAGCGCTTCGGCATCCTCTGCGGTTACTTCCTCGATCTGAAGCAGTGCCTGTGGGACAGACAGATTTTGTGAAGAAGCAACCGCTAAAACTTTCTCAGCGATTTCTCTTCCGAATACTGCGGCGGCTAAAGAAATCAGAGAAGCAGCGCTTTCAAGATGAGCGGAAGATTCATCATGTTTTACGCGGATACCGCTCACGCACTTCTCAACGAACTTATTGCAGCCTCGGCCGATAATCTCCAAAATCTCCAATAATTGGAAAAACACCCAGCCGTTCGAACTTCCGATATCAATGTCTTCTTCAACAAAAGAATATGCAGCCAGCTGATCAATGCCCACTGTCTGATGCATAACCTGAAGCATGAGTTCCGGCATGCTCGGATTGATTTTGCCGGGCATGATGGTTGATCCCGGAGCGATAGCCGGAAGCGACAGCTCGGAGATGCCGCAGCGAGGACCCGATGAGTAAATATAGAAATCATTGCCCAAGCGAGCCAAATTCAAGGCAATCAACCTTAACACGGAAGAAAGCCGGATAAACCTGTCATCCCCTTCCAGAGCTTCTACATAAGAAGATCCGAGAACAGGATCGTCGTCTTGAGGAACGGAATGCAGAGGCAAACCAGTCACTTTTCTAAGATTATTAACGGCTAGAGCGTTGAAGCCGGGCGCTGAATGCGTAAAGGAATCGATCGGCGTGAGGCCTAAATTGACGCCCAAGAAAAGATCCTGAACCCTTTGAAGCTCATCCGCACTTCTCTTTAAACGGATATACATGGCTCCGAACACCGCACCCCAGGAAACCGGCAGCGATTCCTGAAGATGGCTTCGGGCAATGTGCATTTCATTCCGGAACTCCACCGCCTTATTGCGCAGTGTCAGCAAAAGATTATCGACACCGGAGCGCGTTAAGTTGATCGCACGGTACACGACAAGGTTCTGAGCCGTGTTGAAGACGTCTTCGTATCCTTGTCCTGCGTTGATTTTTTCTTCCAAAACGCCGGATTTAGCGGCCAGAAGACGATTAAAGGCCTGGTTGTAAGCCAAGCCGTTGATATGCAGGGTCCCCGTTGTTAATTCAGATCGGTATGGATTTTCAATGATCTCTTCGCACGCTTTGATAATCGCTTCTGCATCCGAAGGATCTAAGATGCCTAAAGAAGCATTAGCGGCGGCGGATGCTTTTTTGATTTCCGCATAAGCCGTTATGAGCTGAGGATAATCGCGGAACTCTTTGATTTCTCGGTTTGAAGTGAGCATTAAGATTTCAGGAGGCGGTTTAATCCCGCCTCCTGCCTTAAATTTCAATAATTAGCTGTTTTCTAACTTTTTAACAGCGACGTTGAGTTCTTCTTTGGCTTGGGCAAGATACATCAAACGATCAGCCAGAACTTTTTCGTCGGCGTCGATCTGTTCTTCAAGTAAATCCAGCTGACGTTTGACTTCTTCAGCGGAGGTTCCGCCGATGCACTTCTTAGCTTCAGCGATACGAGACGGATCCAAGGCTTCTTTAATTAGTTCGTCCGTGAGCTTGGTTTCAGCGCCTAACTGCTCTTTCATGGCTTCATTGACGCGAGTGCGGTCAATATGAGAGCTGTCTAAGCCTTCTTTGCAAAGGTTGCCGACGACATCAGCCACGATATGGTGCGCCTGACGGAAGGAGATATCGTCGTAACGAACCAAATAATTCGCGAGTTCGGTGACCGTACAGAAGTTTCTCAGCGCGTTGTCACGCATACGATCTTTCTTCACTTTCAGTGTGCCGATCGTGATGTTGGCCAATGTGAAGTCAATCTCCATGTCATGCATAGCTTCATAGAGGTAGCGAGTAGCTTCAACGCTGGTATCCTTGCTGTGAGAATAGATAATATTCTTCATGCAGGAATAGATTCCAACCACGAAACCTTCCATGTGGCCTGCCAAACCTTTCATGTGTTCCAGCGTGAATGGATTCTTCTTCTGCGGCATGATGGATGAGCAAACAGCGCAGGAGTCGTCGACTTCAATGTATCCGAATTCCGGTGTGGACCAAATATACAAATCAAAAGCTAAGCGGCTCATCGTGTCGCTGGCCATCGCCAGTGTGACAACGGTTTCTAAGACGTAATCGCGGGATGCGACGCAATCGATAGAGTTCTGAATCGGACCATTAAAGCCAAGGAGCTTAGCCGTGTAGTTTCTGTCGATGTTGTAAGACGTCGATCCCATCGAGCAGCCGCCTAACGGACAGAGATTTAAAGAGTCCCAGACGTTGGCATAGCGTTTGTAGTCTCTTGCCAAACCGGCTAAGACGGCAGAAAGGTAATGTGCAAAAGTGACCGGTTCAGACGGCTGCATATGAGTGTAGCCGGAGAAGACGGCATCATAGTTGTCGCGAGCCAGAGCAAGAATCGTCTTGCGCATCTTATTGAACATTCCGGCAAGCTGCAGGTAATACTTTCTGGTATCCATGCGGACGACAGTAGCACCTAAGTCGTTGCGGCTGCGGGCCGTGTGCTGCTGGCCGCCCACTTCCATGCCGACCATTTTGATTAAGCGACCTTCCAAGTTGGTATAAAGGTCTTCAATGTTTTCGCTGAAGTCCGGGAGGATGCGGTTCTGTTGAATTTCATCGGTGGCTTTCAGAATCTGTTTACCGACCTCTTCTGAGATGATGTGTTGTTTGCAGAGCATTAAGACATGAGCGCGGTTGATGTCGAGCATCGTGTCATAAGAATGTTCAAAGTCTGATCTTGCGATCGGATCGTTTATGTACTTAATGATTTCCTGAGCCAGAGGCTTAGAAATTTTGCCGCGGCTGAAATCCTTTGCTTGTTCTGCCATTTTTGCAATTCTCCTTTTATTGCGGGATTGAGTTACTTCTTTGCCGAAAACGCTATTTATTCGTTTTACGGCGATTTATTGATCGTTATTCTTCGCCTGATGCAAAAGAACCTCAAAAATTATGCATAATAGGAATAATTATGTTGCAAACTAAATCACCATGTCCTCGCTCTCGCCTTGTTCCTTTCTTGTGACGGAAACGATTTATCTTCTCCTTTACATCAGCAAAACCCAATCGTTTACCGAGACTTCCCGCCTTATGGGACTTTCTCAGTCTATGGTCTCCCGCAAACTCAGTGCTTTTGAGGCGACAACCGGCATTACCGCTGTTGATCGCAGCATCCGTCCGGTCAAACTGACACCGGAAGGAAAGATGCTTCTTGAGGCTCTGATGCCGTACATCGAAGGATTGCCAGTTGTATTAGACAAACTTCAAACCGACAGCAATATTAAGAGAAAGCTGAGGATAGGCTTTGTTGATACTTTTACGCGGTACATCGCCTGTCACGTTATTAAAGACGTTTCTTCAGACGTAACCCAATGCACGGCTTTATCAGGCACCAGTGACCATTTGCTGCATTGTTTTAAGCGGGACGAGCTAGATGTTTTTATCACCTCCGATCCTTCCCTGGGGTTAGAAGACGTCAGACGACAATTCTTTTACGGAGAACCGTCGCTTCTTGCCTATCCGGCATCCGTTCAGTTCCCGGAAAGCAATATCGACTGGCCGCATCTGAGATTTTGCGGTCTCCCCTGCATAGGGCTGACCACAGGAAGCGGCGGAGGCAAGTTATTTGATAACTTTCTTCTGACGCACAACATCCCGATCCATCAGAGGATCAATGTTGACAGCACGGCTGTGCTCTTGGAACTAATTAACGAAGGCATGGGCTGGGCAATAACCAGACCCGCCGGGATCATCCAGCATTGGGAGACGATCCCGAACGTTAAGTTAGCTCCGATGCCCAAGCCCCTGCTTTCAAGAGAGCTCTATCTGGTTTCGAAGAAATCTTTTCCTTTCGATCTCTTTCGCCTCATTGTTGAGTCGTTGGTTCGGATCACGAGAGAACGATTAGCAAAAAAGACAATTGAATTTGCACCTTGGCTGAAGGAAGATATCTACACAATCGACTTAGATAACGATAAGAAAATCCCATACTCGACATTTTTAAAACATGAAGAAATCATTCGCTAATTACCTGTCGGTTCTCGTTGAGGATTTGTTCTTTAGCCCGGAAGATCAAGTCTATTGGTCACCGGAACATGCTGGCCTTAACGGACAAAAGCTTCCTACCCTCTCAGATGAAGGAACCGTGCTCCGCCTGACAAAACCTAATATCGAAGCAAAAGATTCGGTGATTTACTTCCACGACGGCTCTAAAAATTTAACCGCCCACATTCCTGAAACTGCTTGGCTTTGTGGATTAGGATTAGAAGTTTATTTGTTTGATATCCGTGAGTCTGAGGACGATAAGGGCTTCCCGATTGAATCTTATATTCGAAAGACCGGAAAACTTGTCGATCGGATTCTTCAGGAGATTCCTCAGGAACAAAAGGTTTTATTTTCCGGTAATTTTATCGGTGCGTACGGCGCTCTAGAGAACGTTTCAAAGGCCTCTGAACAAGCCGCGGGATTGATTCTCCACAATTGCCCGTATAGTTTCAGAAGCTACATGCTGGCCAACTATGGTCCTGGGCTCGGTCAAGCAATGAGCGCACTCTTGGCTTCCGACTATCAAGATCCCTATGTATTAGTCTCTGAAATCAAAGATGTTCCTATCGTTGTAACCTACCAGAACACAGGGCGTCTTCCGATCTCCGAGTTCAATAAATTTAGAAAGACAGAACTTCCTAATCTGTCTTATATAGAGTTTCCTGCAAAGGCTCCTGCTCAAACGGTTAACAAGGAAACGGAAGAATTAAGAGAGAGGATTATTAAATTCTTTGATACCCGAACTACTTCTTGAAAACTTCGACTACTGAGCCCATAAGAAAGGCCCCGTTTTTGACGGAGCCTTTTGCTTTGTTTGGAAGGCCCTTTAGAAGAACCTCCCGCTTTGCTTGCTACTAGAGAAGAACTTTAGAGAGTGCCAGTGCGATCAGGGTTGCAGATGTTGTGGCGGTTAACATCGGAACCATGAAGGAGTGGTTCAAAACATACTTACCGATTACAACTGTTCCGGACTGGTCGAACTGCATCGTGGAGATCACGGGACCGCTGGCCGGGAAGAATGAAGTTCCGTTAACACTCGGATAAAGACCGACGATGGTTGCCGGAGACAGACCTAAAGCAATACCGATCGGCATAATGGCTCTGACGGTAGCTGCCTGAGAAGCTAAGAAAGAGGAAGCGAAGAAGCACACGACAGCGAAGAGAAGCGGATAATCCTGGAGGTAGGAACCCATGGAGGCAATCCATGCAGCCTTATGAGCGGAAATGAAGGTGTCAGCCATCCAAGCCAGACCGAAGATCACGATGATGGCGGAAACACCTGCTCTCAGCACGGAAGACTCAAGTGCTTTCTTCACGTTCGGACGGCAGATCACAAGAATCAGGAAAGCAGCTGCGAGCATGGACATCTGAAGGAAGGTACCCATACCGATGATCTTTCCGGTGTGCGGAGTACGGATTTCGGGGAAGAAACCGGCAACCACTGCGAATACGACACCGAGAACGAAGATGATTGCGGACCAAGCGGCTGTCTTAGGAAGTTCTTTGTGTTCGATGGGTTTCGGAGGAAGAACCAAGCCTTCTTTAACGCGCTGGAGATACTCCGGATCTTTGTCCAGTTCTTTACCGTAGAAGGACATAACCGTGGAAGTAATCAGAACTGCGAGAAGTGTTGCAGGAATCGTGACCATCATGATCTGGCCAAGCGTCATATTAGAGCCGCTGGAACCTAAGAGACCGAGAAGTGCTGCTGTGCAGGCGGCGACAGGCGAAGCAACCAGAGACTGCTGAGCAGCAATGGCAGATACCGTCATAGAGCGTTCGGGACGAACTTTAGAAGCGTAAGACACTTCATAGATCACAGGCATCAATGCCTGAACGATATTAGCTGTACCGGCTAAGAAAGAGAAAAACCATGTGACGAGCGGTGCAATGAAAACAATGCGTTTGGGATTCGCGCGAATGATTCGTTCTGCGATTCTGACCATGCAGTCGATGCCGCCTGCGGCCTGCATCGTAGATGCAGCAGTCACAACCGCCAAAATAATAAGAATCACATCGACCGGAGCGCCTGTTGGACGCAGTCCGAAAACTTGATTAAGGATCATTAGGCCACCGCCGCCGCAGATACCTAATCCAATGCTGCCAAATCGTACGCCGATAACTACGGCGCCGATAACTACTACTGCTTGTAAGAATACATCCATGGGTTTTCTCCTTTGTGGATTTGAGTTATGTGCAAATCTTCAAGCAATTGCAACAAAGTGTCACATATGTTGTTCCTGATGCAAGTTAGTTATGCACAAGTGCGAACATCATGCGGTTTTTGAAAAATCTTCTAAGAATAAACACTTAGAAATGATTTTTTGAATTTAAGTTCATATGAGGATTTACTTATGCTCTTAAGAAAATTAAGGGACGATGGGTTCAGACTGAGACTGCAGGAAAATAACGCTCGTAGACAAGTAATAGATCAGGGAAACTGAAGTCCCGTTAAGCAGAATACAAATACGTCCGGAAAGCCTTACGACTTGCCGGACGACGACTTACTTCGGGAGATTTAACTTAAGCTGTTATTTCTGGTTTGCAGCGGAATTACCTGCAATACGACCGAAAGTAAAGATGTCCGCAATGGCGTTGCCGCCTAACCGGTTGGTTCCATGGATACCGCCGGTGACTTCGCCTGCCGCATACAAACCTTTAATAACATTGCCCTGACGATCAAGCACGCGAGTTTCTTTGTCGATTCTCACGCCGCCCATCGTGTGGTGAACGGCCATACTGGACAACGCAGCCCAATACGGAGCTTTTTCAATCTTATGAGACAGATTACGTTCTGCTTTACCAAAGTCAGGATCTTTCTTCTGATCAACCATCGCGTTGTAGTCAGCAATCGTCTTCTTTAACTGATCGGCAGGAACACCCATCTGTTTAGCCAAACCCTCCAATGTATCGGCCTTGAAAGCATCGCCGGTCTTCAGGCCTTTCATTGCATCGTCGCGAACCACTTGGTTGTAGCTGTTGAATCCATCATTATCGACGATGGCGTAGCCGAATTTTTCGGGAAGATTCAGGATGGCGTCACGAAGAACGTCACGACGGGCATCTTCGGCCACAAAACGTTTACCGCGTTTGTCTACGAATACATAGCGCGAAACGTCAAGGTGCAGAGCCTGACGAGATGTGTGTCCTGGAGGGCAGCCGGGGTTGCACTGGATGTAATCCAGACCCATCAGGTAGGCGCCTGCTTCGTTCGCGGCGAGCATGACTTCACCGGTAGAACAGGCTTGGTTGTTGGTGGTTGTGAGAGTTAACATGCGAGGATCATGGATCGCGCGGAGGCGCGGATTGGCTGCAAAACCACCGGCTGCCAAAACGATGCCTTTTGTAGCACGGATATAGAAAGGTTTGCCTTTTTGTTCGGCCAGAACACCAAGTGCTCTGCCCTCATCAAACTGTTCACGAATGATCTTGACCAGTTTTGTGTTGGTCAAAATATCGACCCCGAGTTCTTTGGCTTTTGTGGAAAGAACACGGATGAAACCGGTTCCCTTCGGTTCGGTAGCAAGATGAGAGCGAGGCCACAGGGCGCCGTAAACCTGCATTACATCAGGACGGAATTTCAGACCCATGCTTTCGAGCCAATGTAAAGAACCTAAAGCGTTCGAGCAAAGAATGCGAACCAATTCAGGATCGGCACGTCCGTCGCCGCCCGCAAGAGTCTGTTCGATGTGTTTTTCGATGCTGTCTTCAATGCCCTGTTTCTTCTGGCGTTCCGGGTCAACGGCGTTAAAGTAGCCGCTGGAGATCATTGTGTTACCGCCGATAAATGCCAATTTTTCAATGACAGTCACTTTTGCTCCTGCTTGCGCGGCAGAAACTGCGGCTGCAAGACCGGCACCCCCGGAACCGACCACGAGGACTTCAGTTGTCAGGTCCCATTTGTCGGGAACGAGACTTGTCTTCTTTTCCTGTGCAAAGACGGAAGAAGCCAGGGAAGCGGCAGAAGCTGCAACACCGGCAGACAAAAGACCGCGGCGGGAAACGGTAAATTTGTTCATATATTCTCCTTGGTTTGAATGACAGCCTTTAATTCAGGCTATGTCACCATCCTAAGGGGAACCTGCTTTTTCTCATATCAGATGAAGATCGGATACGCAGAGTGTCAAAGGCCGACCGCTGCATTTTCTCCGGCGATCCTCCCGAACACAAATGCATCCAGGAGACCGTTGCCCCCGACTCGGTTAGAACCATGGACGCCGGTCGTAACCTCTCCTGCCGCGTAAAGACCTTTTATCGGCTCTCTTTCTTTTGTTAGAACCTGAGCATTCTCATTGATCACAATTCCGCCCATTGTGTAATGGACAGCCATTCTTACTCTTGCAGCGTAAAAAGGCGGGGTTTCAATCTTCTGCGTCAGCATCCAAACTTCTCGGCCGTAAGGATCCTTTTTAGTCTCGACCGCTTGGTTGTATTCCTTAATGGTATTGACCAAGTTTTCCGGCGGAACCTTCATTTTCTTGGCAAGCTCTGCCAGGTCATTGTTTTCAAAGTGTTCGCCTTCTATCTCGCCCAAGATTCCTGCCTGCTGGAAAAGAGAACTTAAATTCTGGAATCCGTTCTTATCGACGATCGAATAAACGATCTTGTTAGGCTGCTGCAGTACTGCATCACGCAAGTAATCTCTCGCTCCGTCTTCCGCCACAAAACGTTTACCGTGAATATTCACCAACACATGACGAGTCACGTCAAGATGGTAACCGGAACGATGCGAATATCCGACATCCGGCCCAAGGTTGCATTGGATATATTCCATATCGGAAACCGCCGCTCCGGCCTTTTCTGCGATACCGATCATCTCCCCAGTTGCCGAGGAAGCACCGGTAAACGTCATTCCTTCTAGGCGAGGATCCAATTTGGTGTAAAGAGCCTTGTTTGCACTGAAACCGCCCGAAGCAATAATGACAGCTTTATCGGCATAGAACTTCTTAAGTTGATTTTTAAATCGGGCCTCAACTCCGATGACTCTTGATCCTTCTTTGATCAGGCCGACGACCTGAACATTGGTGAGGATCGGAATATCTTTTGCTCGGCACTGTTCTGACAACGCTGCAACGTAGCCTCTTCCGTGAGACACAGAAGGATAATGCCCTCTGGGCCATAAACCCCCATAAACCTGAAAAACGCCTTTTTTGAATTTAACACCGATACTCTCCAGCCATTGAATGGTCTGATATGAACGATCTGTCAAAACTTTAACCAAGACAGGATCGGCTTTGTCGTGACCGGCCGCCAGCGTCTGCTTATAAAACCATTCATTCGAATCTTCGATACCTTGCAGTTTCTGATTCTTTTCATCCGGAGCATTTACCACACCGCTGGAGATCAAAGTGTTTCCTCCGATGATGGGCATCTTCTCAAGAACGACGGTCCTTGCGCCTTTATCCTTTGCAGCAATAGCAGCAGACATGCCAGCTGCTCCTGATCCGATGACGATGACATCAACTTTTTTCGGAAGCACTTCTTCTTTCTGAGCCTCGTCTTTAGATTGAGCGAAAGAGCTAAGGGGCAGCAAACCTAAAGCCAGGAGGCTTTTTAAGAGGTGCTTTCTTGTCCACATATTGTTCATACTATTAGCGAAGATTCAGGTTGCGAAGAAAATCAGCTATTTCTACCGCATTGATGAGATTGAGTTTTTTGCAGGCGACACCGCGATGCTGCTGCACCGTCTTCTCAGAGATCTTGAGTGTATCGGCAATCGTTTTGTTCATCATGCCTTTACCGACAAGTATTACCACGTCTTTTTCTCGATCCGTCAGAGAATCGAAACGCTTTCTGTCATAGGCAAGTTTTTCAGCCTGGAATTTCACATCACTTGAGACTGTCAGCGCCTTCTCGACAGCTTCAATCAGTTCTTTTTCGGCCGGAGGCTTCAAAAAGAAATCAAATGCTCCGTTTTTGAATGCCTTGACCGCCATGTTAACGTCACCATGGCCGGTTAAGATGATGATAGGACGTTTGTTGCCCTTTGCGTTCAGGCGTTCTAAGAGTTCTAATCCGTCAATCTTCGGCATTCGAATGTCAAAGATAAAGCATCCGTCTGCAGCAAGTTCTTCATAATCGATTAGGAAGGTTTCGGGATCATTCCAAACACGGGTCCTCCATCCGAGAGACTCAAGGAAGAATGCTAAAGACTGAGCTGTTTCGGCATTGTCGTCAACTATGTAAATCGTTCCGTTTGTCATTGATTCTTCCTTATATCTTTTGCTGGTACAGCCATTGGAAGACAAAGCTTCATGACCAAATGACCTTGTTTGTTTCTTATGGCAGTCAAGCTACCTCCCTGCGATTCTGCTAAAGCCTTACATATTGAAAGACCGAGTCCAAGGCCATCCGTTTTCTGGCTGACTTTCGGGATAAAGATAGAGTTGACTAAATCCTCAGAAATTTCAGGTCCGTTATCTTGAATTTTGATGACTGCTTTCTGTTCTGACTGTTCAACACTGATAATGATTAAAGGCTCAGCTTCATTTTTGCAGGCTTCCAAGCTGTTCTTGAAGAGGTTATAGAGGACAAGATCTCTTTCGAGCGGGTCAACTTCTACCTCAATTGTCTCAGGGCAATTCAAATCAAAACTCAGTCTAGAACCCTTGATCTGCTTGAACTTTTGGATGGATTTTTTCAAAAGAGCCAGGAGATTCACTCTAACCTTCTCCGCACTATGCTGCTTTGCATAAGCTCGCACTTTATTGACGATTTGAGCTGCAGTTTCGCTTTGATGAGTAATCCTCTGAAGCGTTTCCTGCAAGACTTCAGGATCCAAAGATCCGCGTTCATTTCGAATTCTCAGTCCCCGGGAAAAGTTTGTAATCGCATTGATCGGCTGCTGAAGCTCATGGGCTATCATCGAAGACAACTGTCCGACAATACCTGCTCTCTCCATCGCTGAGATCTTTTCTTGTTCAGAGTTCACAAGATGTTGAAGTTTTTGGGCTCTTTGCATTGATGCCGTTAATTGAGCCGTCCATTTGCGAACCAGCCAAGAAACGTAAATCGTGTGAGCAAACAGCAAAAATAGGAAAATAACAAAGGCTCCCAACCATGGACCATATTTACTAAAGAAATTCTTCCAAAAAGCTTTGTCTTTATTTTCATCTTCCAATGCTGACAGCAACGATGCAATGGCGTCGTTGTTGCTCGGCGTTGACCACTCCATTAAACCTTGAAGTTTAGGAACCGTTGGCAAAACAGAACTAACTTTTAAGATGAGATTGCGTTCTTTTTCTGTAAGTTCTGAAGCCGGCTTAGATACAGCCATTACCCAGCCGGGATACAAACCTGTCGAGTGGCGGCAGCGAAGATCGCTGCTGTCACGCGGACTGATGACTTTTAAAGAGTCCGGAGTGATGTTGCCGTCACGCTCCATTCGCTCCAGGAGACAGGCGTCAATGATTCCTACGTCGCCTCTTCCTTCCAAGATCTCGTGTACAACCTTTTCAATCGGAGCACCGCTGAAGGAAACTTCCTTGGAGAAATGACCGGGACCGAAAATTCTTTGGAGTTCTCTTAAGCCGATCAGATAGCTCAATGATGAGGTCGGAGACATCCCTACGATTTTCTTGTCTTGCAGATCAGTTAACGAATTGATATCCGTCCGATCTTTCCGGGTAATGAAAGCGGCTCCGCTCGTATGAGAAGAGTCAATTGCCAAAGGGTGCTTCATGGCAGCAACCGCCCAGGCCCCTGCCTCCGACAAGGCCGCGAAAGTCACCGCGTCCGTAATGAAAAAGAAGGCAGGATTATCTTTGGTCTTTTTAAGAAGGTCTTCCTTGGCAAGATAATTCAGTTCAAAGAACTCGTCGGATATTTCTTCGCGCAAGTGATCCAATGTAGTCGCTATCGTTTCGATCACACTTCTATCTTCTCCGATAACCTGGGCATCTAGAGTCACAGCATGTGCACAGCTTGTCCACGACCATATACAAACTACGGTAAACAGGATCAGGATTCTGATCGGGATTCTGGAGATTAAGGGATCGAAGATTCGGCTTGCGCCCATGACTGTCAAGGGTAGTTCTATTGGACGTAACTTTGCCACAGACGCAATCAGCGATCAATTGAGAAAATTACTCAAGCCTCCACAGGCAGGGCTTATCCGACTTATGGCCAAAAGGACGTTTAAGGAAAAAGCTTGAACTGCATCAAGGGCTCTTGGAGTTTTCAGAGCAGTTCCCTGCCGACCGGCGGAGAGTCCAGCCATTCTCTGTCTTCTAAATTGCGTCGAGTGCTTGCTTGAGCTTTCTCAAACTTGTCTAGAAGATCGTCTAAATGGAGTTTTCTACGTGTCCGACGAGATGCCGGAATGTCCGAGTCTTTATCCTCCTTAGACTTGATATCCTCTAACGTGTTTTGCAGCGATGTCTTCATTTCCGCCCTCCATCCTTTAAAGCTCGTTTTGGCAGTGACCGGGAAATGTGGCCGACGGAAAGCGAGATAGAGCATTAAGATGATCTCGCCCTCCTCGGCCTCTTTACTGAACCCTATTACAGTTCTGTTTTCTTTCTAGTAAAGCTTGTATTCCTTAGGTTTGAACTTGCAGGGCGTTCCGTCGGTTAAGTAGATGATCTTCTCGTTCACATCGATCACCATGGACCAAACAGAACTATGTCGATGGTAAATCGGAAGTGTTTCATCATCATGTCTGCAAACGCCATCAGGATAACCGGCGTGGTCAGACAAGATTTCGAATATCTTTTCTACCGACAGCTTGTCCTCTTTCTTGACCAACCTTCTAGCTCGATCGAGTCTAATGAACGTTGAGTTGTAAGAATAGTTCTTGGCTTCGGGACCAAGAATCATTTTTAAGGACAGCCAGTGATTGCTGTGGCAGCAAGGTTCTCCCTCTGACAAAAGAATATCTAAGTCATTTGGAGCGTACTCAATGAACAAAAGCAAACCGTCGGCTCCTGCAAGACCCACGCAGGCACTCCCGGCTCTATTGGCTTTAGCAATCGCATCAATGGCTTTGGGAATCGTTTTACAAGACAAAGCTCCTCGGAGAAGGACTTGAAGCGGGACGCCAAGTTTTCCCTTCTTTACCGACATGGCGTTCATTGAAAGAGCTATTCCGCAGTCGTTCAATCCCTTTCCCCCGACAAGACCGGCCTCTGTGATGATTATGGCTTTAGCGAATGGCTTTTGTTCAACTTCCAAAAGTACGGTTGTTCCATATCCCATCGACCACCAGTCCCAGTTTTGAGCCAACAGTGTATGCCCGTTCTCGCTAGCTTCAGGCGGCACGCCGATCGTTGTGCACGCGTCTTCGGCAATATCTGCCTTAGCAAACATGATTTCGGAGCGACAATTAAGCGTGAGGATCGTATTGAAATCAAGACCGGCGCCGTCTGCAATTCCCTTCATCTCTTCAACAAGATCCGGACGATATTTTTCTATTTCTTTGCGATAAGGTTTAGAGAGTTCATACGCTTTGTCCCAGGTAATGAAGGCTTCTTTTTCAAAAAGGACTTTGTATTCTTCGATTACTTTATAGATTCTTTCCTTTGCCTGCGATCCGTATTGAAATCCTCTTTCATAGGGAGTCCCGGATACTTTGATGTATTGATGCATATCGCTTCTCCTTAACTTTTAGGCATTGAGTTATTGATCATTGGGATCTCGTAATTTAAAAGAACCAAGAAGTATTAAAACTATTGTTTTCCTTCTTCCAGTATTAGTTTTAGTTCTTTAACGTTGTTGACTTGTAATTTTTTATAGGCAACCTGGCGATGACACTCTATAGTTCGTCGGCTAAGTTTCAGTGCTTCGGCAATCTCTTGGTTACTTAAATCCTTTAAAACCAATTCGACAATTTGCCGCTCGCGTAATGTGAGACTTTCAACACGCCGCTCGGCTTCTTCTTTTGAGACGCTCCACTGCCGTCTCTTTATGTCCCATTCGACATGTTTTTCGACAAGCTGAAGCAGTTTTTCGGGATCCAAGGGTTTGACGAGAAATTCGGCTGCACCTTCTTTCATGGCTTCCACAGCCATCGGAATATCTCCATGCGCAGTCAAGAAAATTATCGGAACTTTCGACTCGCGGGCAATTAACTCCTTATGCACTTCTATGCCTGATATTCCACCCATCTGGACATCCAGAATAATGCACCCCGGAACAGAAGGTGCTTCATTGACAAGAAACTCTTCGCCACTGGAAAAAACTTGTACTGTCCAATCTTCATTTTCCAAAAGAAACTGAATCGCCTTGGAAACCGCTCTGTCGTCATCGACAACACGTATCAATGCTATCGCTTTAGGATCCATTTCCCTTTTCTCCATTCACTAACCGAAGGTTGAATGAAACCAACAAACCTCCCAAAGGACTTCGGCCGTAAATCAAGGTGCCTCCGTGACGTTCGACAAAAGTTTTCACGATCGACAAGCCCAGCCCGAGACCGTCGGCCTTGGTTGAACCGGAAGAATTTGAAATCTCACTCAGTTGCTCTTCAGAAAGTTGAGGACCGTTGTCCCAAACCTCTATTTGGAAATTGCCGCTCTTTCTCTCGCCCTTCAAATAAACCTGAGGTTCGGTCTTTTTCCCCACTGAAGCTTCATAGGCGTTTTTTATCAGATTAGAAATGATCAGTTCAATTTCCAATGGATCGCCTAGAACTTTAGCCGATACCGCTTGCACTTGAATTTCACAGTCAGGGTGGCCAAGTGAGAAGCTCTCAATCGTTTTCCTAAGAATTTGATCTAAGTCAACCTGCGTGAGATCCCTTGACTTGTCCTTCACGTAATCACGCACTTTCTGGATAATTTCGTCTGCCCGTTGAGCCTGCTCATTAATTTCCTCTAATCCGGAAGCAAACTTCTCTTTATCTAAGTTGCTCCCGGCTTTCATCGTTTGTTTGAGTAGGCTGTAGGCGTAACAACGTATCGCATTCAGTGGCTGCCTTAGTTCATGAGCAAACAGGCTGCTTATCTGGCTGACAGTTCCTAATCGTTGAAGTTTTCCGAGTGCTTCTTCAGTTTTCGCGGCTTGAACCTGAAGCTTTTCTCTTTGTTTTAATGAAGCCTGCAACTGTGCTGTTCGCTTCTTTACTAGGGCCTCAGTTCGAACACTATGCGCCATTAGACCGAGAATAAGGAGCAGAAAACCGACAAAGATGTACCAATATTTATTCACGACATTTTTCATAGTCCACTTTCGTTCTGAAGCGTATGCATCCATGTCTAGACTTCTTAACAAACGGTCTACGCTGTCGTAATCAGAAGACGTACCCCAATACATTCCGCCTTTTATGGCTTCTTGGCCTAATAAAATTAACCTCAGTTTTCTAGATAACTCTGCCTGTACGGACGGAAGCATTGCAAAAGTAGTACTCGGATAAAGCGACGTAGAGTGAAGGCAAAGTAAATTCGGGTGGTTCTTCTCATTCAACACTCGAAGGTTTAGAGTGTTGATCTCATTTTTTTCGGCCTCTTCTTCTAGGAGGCAACTGGGTAAGACAACGGCATCCAACTTTTCTTGAGACAAATCGTCAAGTAACTCCTTGACAGATTCATCTCGGGCTGTGAGCTTATTAAGAATCAACGAACTATCTTTACCTGATTGTTCAAGCTCTCCTTTGATTAAATAGACAGTCTCTTGTCCGTAGCGAGGATTAAAGACAACTGTCTTATCTTTTAAGTCAGCAAGACTGTTTAAGCCGTTAGCCCCTTCTTTAACAAGAACTAAAGCACTTAAACCTTGATTCGGATCAAATGCACGATCAGATACCAAGGTGGCAATATCTCGGGCACCGCTTTTTGCCTCAGCTATAAAGAAGGGGGTTGAGGAAATGAAAAGATCGACTTCGTTATTTTGTATCGCCTTCTGTAGGTCCTTCGAAGAAAATTCGGAAACCTCTATATTTCTGTTAAGTTTTAACTTCAACGAAGAGATGGTTTCATTGATAAGTTCTTTCTCCTGTCCTTGAAGGATGGTTTCCTGAATCCCGATTCGAAGAGTCTGAGCACACCAAACGTTCCCTCCGAAGCAAAGAGCTATGAGTAGAATTAAGAACATTCTTATCATATTGCAAGCACTCCTGCCGCAGTTTCGCCAGCTGCTCTTCCGAATGCCAGAGCCTTTCCAAAACCACAACCGGGCGTAAAGTTGGCACCGTGAACGCCCCCCATGATTTCACCTGAGGCCAATAGATTCTTCACAGGATGCTTACCTTGAATCAAGACTTGCGTTTTGGCATTTACACGAATACCACAATAAGTTCCCATAATTCCGCAAGTAGCCGGCATTATGTAAAAAGGAGCTTTTTCAATAGGAACCGGTGTTCCGAATGCCCCGGACAATGACAAGCGTTTAAAGGAGACTTCCTTTCCTGTCTTTATACTTTGGTTGTAGTTTTGGATTGTTCGAACGGTATTTTCCGGATTTAAACCGGCTCTTCTAGCGGCTTCAGACAAATCTTCAGCAAAATAAATATGTTTACTATCCTGAGTTATGTTGCCGAACAGTCTTGTCTCAGGCGGTCGATTCTGCAGCTGCATCAGTCGAATGTTTTCATCAAAAACAATATAGCTTCGGCCATTCGGCTGGACTAATGCAATGGGTCCGATATCTTTATAAGACATCGATTCGTTTACGAATCGCTCTCCGTTTTGGTTCAAGATAACGGCGCCGCTATAGAAAATCATACTGAAGTCATTCGCGTCTGCAGCATTCCTTATAAATCCATAGGAGGGTTTGATGTATTCCGTATCAATGAGTTCTGCTCCCAGCGCCATCGCCATCTGATGACCATCGCCCGTATTTCCGTTTCCCGAAAACACTTGGACGTTTTCCAAGTCACTGACATAGCGTTCAAGCATTTTTCTATTATTCCCGAATCCTCCGCTTGCTAAGAGAACGCATTTTGTTTTAATAGGCTCTGTTCCGCCCAACCTCTTGATTTCTACACCAGTGATTGATTGCGAGTTGTCCATTAACAACCGCTGTGCTTTTACTCCTGTTAATACTTTGACACCATGGTCAATTGCAAACGTCAACAGAGTTCGAACTAATTTATGAGGATCAAATACATGTCCTCGAGGGACTCCGGATCCTCCGGACGCCCATAGGCTGAATGGTTGGACGCCGAGAGAGTTTAGAAACTCATACTCTTCACGCCCCTTTTCAATGAATACCTTTACAAGCCGAGGATCATTTTTCCACTGTCCGGCTTCCATCAAATCCGAAAAGAACCATTCATCTTTATCCTTGATATTTAATGAACGTTGATACTCTGTTTGTGAAACAGACCAATGACCTCCGCATCTAATACTTGACCCTCCTATCAGAGGTTCTTTCTCTATTATCACTACATTTTTAATGCCCAGTTCAGCTGCCCTGCAAGCTGCTGCCAAACCTGCTGCGCCGGCACCCACTATCAAGAGGTCTACTGACTTTAAAGTAGAAGCGATTGCAGTTCCGGAAATTAACGGAAGCACAGAAAGCGATAGAAAGGTTCTTCTGAACATGGTTGAGCGATTTTTATAGGTCGGTATAACTCAATCTTAGTGGGAGACAAGATATTTCGCCAAGCATTGATATTTATCAACCTACCTAGGTATTTTGCAACCTAAGATGAACTCAGGTTTTGAAATCTCAAGACTGATCAAATTCAAGGAGAGAAATATGACGTTATCCCGTAGAAATCTTCTCAAAACAGCCGGCCTGAGCTCTCTTGCCTTTGTTCCCCTGAGCCAAACTTCTGCTGCCGGTTTTGATAAAGAATATGACATCGTGATCATCGGTGCCGGCGGAGCCGGGTTAGCAGCGGCCTGCCGTGCAGGTGAATTAGGACTTAAAGCTATTGTCCTCGAGAAAACCCGAATTATCGGCGGTTCCAGTGTTTTATGCGGCGGTCAATTTTCCACATTCGGTACAGATTTGCAGGCAAAGAAAGGTAAAAAAGACACCGCCGAACTGTTCTTCAATGACATGATGAAGACAGGCAAAAACATGAACGATCCGAAAGTGGTTAAAGCTTTCGTCGATATGAGTAAGATTCAATATGACTTCTTAACGAAAACCTTAAATGTTCATCCAAGAGGCGTTATGGCTGCTTCCGGCATGAGCGTTCCTCGTGCCCATACCTTTAATCCTCCCGAAGTAATTAAAGCCATGACTAAGTACGCTAGAGATAAGGGTGTGGAAATTGTTCTTAACGCCTCTGCTCATCGTTTGGTCACTGACTGCGCCTCTGGAAGAGTCATTGGAGTCAAAGCAACAATTAACAAGAAAAACGTTGTATTAGGTGCAAATAAGGGTGTCATTCTCGCGGCCGGCGGTTTCTCTCGGAATCCTCAGTTGCTGGCCAAGTTTAATCCGATTATGGCAAAAGCCGATGCGATTGCCGGCGCCGGTACTCAGGGTGACGGTATTCTTATGGCTCAAGCCATAGGTGCTGACACTCTTGACACAACTTACATTAAGGCCTCCTACGGCTTTAAACTTCATCCGACAATCATTCAGGACATGAGCCTTATCACCTACAGCGGTGCCATTATGATTAACAAAGAAGGCAAACGCTTTACGGATGAATCTCAGTCTTACAAACTCCAAGGCGACGCTTCATTAGCTCAAACAGACGGTTATTCTTACCAGTTATTTGATAAAAACATTCTGGACTACGATGTCAAAAACGATACTCAAGGTATCGAGATGATGACTGCTCTCACAAATGATCCTGCCGGTCAAAAATGGGTTTATTTCGGTGAAACACTGGAAGAAGCCGCTAAAAAAGCAGGTCTTGATCCTAAGGCCGTTAAAGAAACCGTTGAGAAATACAACAAGGGCATCAAAGAAAGCAATGATGAATTCGGAAGAAAATCCCTCACCAGCGGCTTCGGCAAACCCGTTCCTATTGAAAAGGGTCCGTTCTACATCATGCCGACAACCGCGGCCCTCATCGGAACATATTGCGGTCTGAAGATTAACGAAAAAGCTCAGGTTATCAATGTGTTCAATGAAGTGATTCCTGCTCTTTACGCAGCCGGTGAATTAACAGGCGGTGTCCATGGTGCAGCCTATATGACCGGCACAGCCTTCGGTAAGGCTATCTGCTTCGGCCGCATTGCCGTCGACTCGATTGCTGGAAAATAATCTTTTAATTTGATATGAAGTTAAACAAGAATTAAATAACTAGCTCCGGTTTCACATACCGCCTGCCACACATCCGCCCCAATGGGCGGATGTTTTTTCCGAGGAATTCCGGGCTGTTACGCCATTCAAGAAAGTGCCCCCAGGCAGTTAATTATTGTTTCATCAAAGTTATAATCGGTGCTGAATGAGATAATTATGACTTCTGTTTTGAGGTTAAGGACTTTTTAACACCCCTAGTCAAGTTACGTGACTAGCAAATGAGGAAGCCTTTGTGGAATAATCTCTTTCGCTTTTATTCTTTTTTAAATGAGCATTAAGAATAAGAAGCTCGGAGCGTAGCTCAGCCTGGTAGAGCGCTGCATTTGGGATGCAAGGGTCGCAAGTTCGAATCCTGCCGCTCGACCATTCCTTATCATTCGACGGATTCTTGTTCTCTCGTTACGCTTTCCTATTAATAACGTCTAGTTTTCTCCGAACGACGACAACCGAACTCTTCGCGCATTGCATGACGAGAGGGATACGTTTTAACCAATTCCTCTAAAAACTCCGTTGCTTCAGATGCGCTCAGAAAACCGTAGACAACCTGACGCAATGCTTCATAACCGCCTCTCTTCCAGGGGTTACGCAAAAGTGTTTTCACCATCTGTTTACCTAAGTTTTTGACGTATTCCGGATCAATTTTCTTTAATAATTCCTCAGCCAAAGCCAATTGGGAGGCTATATCTACACTTGAATATTTATCGCAAAAGCTGTCGGCAAAATTTTCCACCTGCTTCTCGATAATTTCTTTTATCTTATTTTCTTCGCCGATTTCACCACATAACTTCATTCGAAGGCTAGGGTAAGAACCCGTTTGGGATATGTATTCTTCTACGACGGACTTCCATTGAGCCTCTGGCAACAACTCTCTAAGTTCAGAAAAGAAAGTGAATTCCGGTTTCAAGTTATCTTGAACACGTCTGAGAAGTTCCTCTTTAAGAAGATCTCTCTCATTTTTTCTTCTAAGGATTTTGATTAGTTCGTCACTGGATTGAATTGAGCCGCCATTTCTTACGTCTTCGAGAAGGATTTTTTGAGCGTAATCTTCTTCCTTATGCTCAAGACACCATTTGACCATACGTTCTCGTAAATCTCGATCCGTTGAATTCTCCTCAAAAAATTCCCTTAATTCTTTACGGTTATCAAGACTGACCAGCAACTCAAATGCCTTTTTCAAATACCCATAAGGAATTGGCTTTCTTTTTGATTTTGACTTTTTTATGCAGCTAAGTACTGTTTGCAGCTGAATGGTTCGTTCTTCCGGAGAGGTATAGTTTTTCAACCAAACATCTTTGAGATTGCCTTCTGCCGCTTCCTTTCTGCAATCTTCGAAAAACTCCTTCCTTGCTTCCTTATCTTCTGAGCGAGCGAGATACCTCAATTTGTCGAAATCTTCCGGTGAGCAGTTGTACTCGACGTAAATTTCATAATATTCGCCCTCCTCATATTCCACAGAGGAAGCATCTATTGTTTTATCTTCAGTCTCATCAATCAGTATGGCGGCATCTTTAGCCTGCCCCCGCTTCATAAGATCTATAACAGCATCTGTCAGGATCGAGATTGTTGTATCCCAGTTAACAGTCTTGCTTGCGTAATAATCGTCAATGTCGCCAGCAAGGTCTTCTTCAATGGCGTCATCAATTCTTCTCTGCCATTCCTTTAAGGCCAGATCGTTAAAAGAAGGATCTTTGAAGGAGGGATTAGACAAAATTTCTTCTCGGAGCTTTTCGTCTTCGGCTGCATACTTCTTGAGAAGTTCTTCAATCCTATCTTGAGGAAGGTTCTTGATGAGAGCGTCGAAATCTTTGTCCATTTTTTGACTGACCACTTTTTGATTTACTATCCTTTTGGATTTTTGATTCTAACGAACTGCGCCCATGAGATTTCACTCGATGTCTAAACTAACTCTTGCTAATTATCTTAATTCTTGAATCTCAAATCCTTCAAAACCTCAAATAGGAGGATTAACATTAAATAGCATGCTAATAATTAAGGGACATGAATTGATTCGTAACGCCCCTCTCACAAAACTGAAGCGAAAATTTTCATCTAAAGCCACTTCCTCAATCACAAAAGGAGAATTACAAATGACAACACGCCGCAAATTTGTATCAGGCTGCTTGGCTGCAAGTCTGACACCATCATTTGCTTTTGCTGCCGCAAATGACAATGCTTCTGATTTTGATATGAAGCAATATGTCAAAGAACTTAACGAGCTTGTATCCATTGACTCAAAATCCGGTCACGTCGAAGGTGCAAACAAAATCGCTGATATCTTAGAAAAACGCTTCAAATCGATCGGATGGACAGTGACAACAAGAGACTGCGCCGGAAGAGGCAAAGCTCTAATAGCCACCAATACACCGAACCAAGATCATTATGATGTTGTGCTTTCTGTTCATTCAGATACTGTCCAGCCCGTCGGTAATGCTCAAAAGTATCCTCTGACAATAAAGGACAATATTGCTCATGGCGCCGGTGTTGCCGACGATAAAAGCTCATTGAATGCTGTTTGGTGGATATGCAAGAAAATTCCGCCGGAAGCCCTGAAAAAATTGAACATCGCTGTCATCGTCAATCCGGGCGAAGAGTCAGGATCCCCGGCTTCCCGAGCCTTTATGGATGAGCAAGCCAAGAAAACTGATATTGCGTTGGTTTACGAACCCGGCAGACCGGGCAACGGATTTGTCCGTTCTCGCAAGGGCTCTATGTTCCTGACGATCAACTTCTACGGAAGACCCGCTCATGCAGGAAACAATCCGCAAGATGGGAGAAATGCGATAGAAGCCATGGCGAAAGCCATTCCTGAAATCAAAGCGATTGCCTCTGAATACAAGGACGTCACTTTGAACGCTGACGTTGTCAAAGGCGGAACGACACCCAACACTATCGCTGAAGACGCAACCGTCGTATTTGATTTCCGTTTCTTCAACGATCAAACACGCGATGCCGTGTTGGACAAGATTGAAGCACTTTGCAAACGTGGTTTTGCACCTGACGTGACGTCTGAGCTGAAGTATGTTGCTAAGAGCTCTGCTCTATCGCATACGGAAAAATCTCAGAAATTAATTGAACTGGTGGATCAGGCATCCAAAGATCTGAACCAGCCTGCTCCAAAATGGATGGATGTCGGCGGCGCTTCCGACGGCAACCGTTTCTCCGGAGGCGGAGCAGCGGTTGCTTGCGCCATGGGTGTCATCGGCGGAGATTTACATAATCCTGAAAAAGAATGGTCAGATCTATCTACTGTCAAACCTAGAATTGAACTCGGCCGTAAAGTCTTGGAACTTATCGCTAAGAATAAGGCTAATTAAGCAAAGACAAATGTGCGTCCTAAAAGGACGCACGAGAGCATTAAGACAGAGCCGGTAGATCTCAAAAACTTTGGTTTTAGATCAATTCACCGCTCTAATGATTTGGTTGAGAGATTCAGAGCGAAACTATTTCTTCCAGTCGAAGTATTCACAAACGGTATTCCAAGCAACCTCCTGGAGGAAATGTGCCGTCTTTTCTTCAACTTGCTCAATTCCGTAGTATTTCAGTCCGACAGGCGAACGATGGTACATGCTCGCAAAGACAACGCAGGCCTCTAAGTAAGTGCCTTCAGGCGAAGGGTGTGTTTTATCCGCACGGTAGAGCTCTAACTTCGGATCTTGCTTGATCGCTTCGGCAAAAGCCAAACCAACCGGAATTACCATTGCATCGGCTTCGTTGCCGACTTTTGTTGTGGCATCTGCCAATTGCTGGGTCATTTCAGGCTTGTTCTTTCTTGCCCAAGTCATCATGATCAAAGGTTGGATGCCAAAACACTGCAGATCGTATGCATGCTGTTTTGCATACTTCTCAAAGATTTCTTTGCGTTGCGGATGGATCGGACCGGTGCTGTTGTCCTGAAGAATGACAGCGTCAAAAACCTTTTCTTTCCTGAAGTCAAACTTCTTGATTTTGCCGCCGTCGCTGTGGTCGACATAAGTAGAAGCCATTCCGGAAGGACGCACCAGTTCCCAGACATTGAACCAACCGAGGTCAGCCGCACCGATGGTCACCATACGGTTGCGTCTGACTTTGATTCCGGCAGCTTTTGCCAGACCGTTAACAGCGCCGGCAAGACCGCTCGAATAATATGTATAGGAATTGCCCACGAACATATAGCTGTGCGGGGCTTCAATGGAAGTAACCTTAGGCTTTACAGAGCACTCCAGAGATTGAGCAGCAAAAGGCAGAGAGCAAGCAACGATCAAACCGGTGAGAGCGAGGAATTTTTTCATAGTCATTCTCGATTGAGGGATTTGAGAATTTCATTTTTTCACCGACTATCGACATATCCAATGCATTCTAGGCAAAACAATTTTGCTAATTACGCAAAATGTCGGCGTGGAAATCTAATGTGAGAGTAGGACTTAATGAGAATTACTTTTTGGAGAGCTCTCAATTAAGAAGTCCTTATCTAATAACTTATTATCTTAATAAAAAAAATACCCCTTATTATCCAAAACTAGAACCAAGGTATTATTTTCTTTTTTTAGCTGCCTTCATAGACTGTAGCTGTTATTTTCCAAGGAGATAATATGAAAAGCTTTAAATTAGCTACGGTTACACTTTTAGTCGCGGCGGCAGCTTTATCAACTTCTGCCTTTGCTAAAGACGGAACCTACACTGCTCAGGAAGTAGGTAGAAACGGAGCCGTCAAAGTACAGGTCATCGTAAAGGGCAATAAGATCGAATCCGTTAAGGTTTTGGATTGGTCCGAAACGCATCCCGTTGCCGATTTAACTCAGACTCAATTGATTCCTGAAATCGTCAAATATCAGACAACAAACGTCAACAACATCTCCGGTGCAACGCTCTCCAGCTTTGCCATTAAGGCAGCAGTTAACAAGTGCCTGAAGGAAGCCGGCTTAGATGTTAAACAGTTCCAGAAGCCCGCTCCTAAACCCGCTCATTACAATGACACCGTTACTGAAGACACCAATATCGTGATTGTAGGTGCCGGAGGTGCTGGTCTTTCCGCTGCTGTTGCAGCGGCTGAATCCGGCAAGAAAGTTATTCTTCTTGAGAAGAACGGATTTGCCGGCGGAAATACTTCCGTATCCGGCGGCTGCTTCAACGTTGCCAATCGCAACCAAGACCATCTGACGATGTCTGAAGGACAGAAGAAGATTGTCGAAGGCATCATCAACCAAAAACCACTGAATCCGCTTCACGCCGAATTAATTAATAAAGTTAAAGACCAATGGACTAAATACAAAGAAAGCGGTTCAAACAAACTCTTCGATTCTCCAGAACTGCACGCTCTGCAGACATGGAAGTCAGGGGACAACCAGGCAAACCTCAACCTCGTCTACACCTTAACCAAGAACGTCTCCGGCACAATGGACCAGCTCTCCAGGATGGGCTTTGTCTGGCGGGGAAAGGCCAACCAGTTCGTCGGCGCTCTTTGGCCTAGATCAAACCGAGCCGAAAACTTCAAGTCCGGCGTCGGTTATGTTGACACCTACTTAGCCTACATCAAGGAAAAAGGACTCCCGGTCACTTTGATGCTCAACACAGCGGCTGATGACCTCATTGTTAAAGGCGGCAAAGTCATAGGTGTTCTAGCTCAAAACAAAAACGGCAGAAAATACGTCATCAACGCAAATGACGGCGTCATTCTGACAACCGGCGGTTTCAGCGCTAACGTTAAGATGCGTAACGAGTATGACGAACTTTGGGGCAAAAAACTCGGTAAGAATACTCCGACAACCAACCTTCCCTCTGCTACCGGCGACGGCATTAATTTAGCCAAGAAGGCCGGCGCTCATTTAACTCAGATGGGCTGGATCCAGTTGTTCCCTGCCGGTGATCCGAAGACTGGCGCAACAAGCTTCAAACTCGGCGAGAACTCCTGCATTTATGTAAACCGTGACGGCAAACGCTACGTGAATGAGTCCGAACGCCGCGACGTTCTTGCAAAAGCCAATCTGGCTCAGACAGATCAGCTCTTCTTCGTGATTTCTTCCGCCAAGCGTGCTCTCGTTGATAAAGACGGCCGCAATGCTTACGGTGTGAAAGTCGAAGACATTCTTTCTTCGGGTAAATCCTTCAAAGCCGATACCCTTGAAGAACTGGCTCAAAAAGCCGGGATCAATGGTAAGAACTTAGTCGAGACTGTTAAGAAGTGGAATGAATTCTGCAAGAAAGGTACCGGTGACGAAATGGGACGTCCGACCTGTATGGATGACCATCGTCTTGACGAGGGCGGCCCGTACTATGCGACGCTTATGACTCCTTCTGTTCACCACACCATGGGCGGCGTTCAAATCAATGAAAAAGCCCAGATTATTAATAACAGCGGCAAAGTCATCCCCGGTCTGTTTGCTGCAGGTGAAATCACCGGCGGTATCCACGGAACCAACCGCGTCGGCTGCAATGCGGTTCCTGATGCTCTGACATTCGGCAGAATCGCGGGTCTTACCGCTGCAGGTAAATAAACGGCTGAATAAAGATCGCTAGGCCAGGCGGAGTGCCTTCACGGTACTTCGCCTTTAATTTTTAGCAGCTTGGCGTCCGGCAATACGTCCGAACACAATGGCATCCGCCAGTCCGTTTGCTCCAAGACGATTTTTACCGTGGACATTCCCTGTAATTGTTCCAGCCGCATATAAACCCGCGACCGGCTGATTGTTCTTGTTTAAAACCCGAGTTTTTTCATCGATGGCGATACCGCCTTCAGTGTAATGGACCGTCATCCCTGCATAGCAAGCCCAGAAAGGGGGATGAGCAATCGGAAGCGTTAAGGAATGAATTTTCTTGCCCAAACGATCTTTACCCAACCTAACCCCTTCGTTGTAGTCTTCAACCGTCCGAATCAGATTATCGGCGGAAACACTCATTTTGTCGGCAAGCTCTCTAAGCGTTTCGCCTTTCCAAGCCTCCCCTCCTTCAATTGCCTTTACCGCTTCTTTCTGCACTAAGATTCCCGCCCTTCTAAACCCTTCGTCGTCGATAATGATGAATCCGTACTTTTCAGGCAGCGAGAGAACGGCGTCTCTGAACTCATCTCTGGGACTATCTTCACGGATAAACCGTTCTCCGTTTTTATTCACGAAAATGAAATGAGAGACGTCATTATGAAAACGGACACGATATTTTTTACCCGGCGGGCAACCCGGCAAACACTGAATAAATTCTAGATTGACGAGTTTTGCTCCGACTTTTTCTGCTGCCAACATGGCAAGCCCATTAGAACCGGGCGCATTGTTAGTCGTCAGCCCTTTGAGTTTCGGCGAGATCTTCTGTATTAAATCCGGATTAGCTGCAAAGCTTCCGGCCGCAAGCACCACTCCTCTGCGCGCATAAAACTGCTTATATTCATTTCCGCAATAAGCCCCGACACCAATGACTTTATTGTCTTTAGTCAATACTTCTCGAACTTCGCATTTAACCTTTAGTTCAACCCTCCGCTTTACACAAGCATCCGCCAAGGTTCGAATGTATCCTTGTCCGAGAGGCAAGACTGGAATGTGGGCTCTGGGCCAATGGGCGCCATAAAGTTCAAAAACTCGAGGCTGAAAATGCATACCTAATTTTTCCAGCCATTCGAGCGACTCCTGCGCCTCTGTCACCATTGTTCTCACCAATTTAGGATCTCCTAAACGGCCGCCGAGTTCATAAGTTTGCTGAACATGCAACTCTACAGAGTCAGTAATTCCCTGTTTTTCTTGACGTTTTTTATCTACCGAGGCATAAAAGCCGCCGGAGATTAAAGTATTTCCTCCGATTTCCGGCTGACTTTCCAATAGAAGCACAGAAGCGCCGTTATCAGCGGCTTCCACGGCCGCTGATAATCCGGCTGCACCTGCTCCGACAACGATTACATCCCAAGATTTACCTTTACTGAAGATGTTTTCAATAAGACCGGCGTAGGAAGGTGCGGGAAGGATCGTTAAGAGAAAAGCGGAAAACAACCTCCTTCTATTCATCTCCAGTAACCCTCCCGATGTCGAGTAAAAATGCACTCGCATCCAAGGCTGAGCGAAGTCCGAGCTTATGCATCGCATTACCTCGATGGATTTTGACGGTTTGCTCAGCAATATTTAGCTCATTAGCGATCTGTTTATTAAGTTTGCCTGTAGCGACTTCCCGAAGCACCTCTTTTTCTCTATCCGTCAGGCGTTCAAATTTATTGATTTTTTCTTGAATAAGTGCTTTCGACAACCGTAATTCCTTGTTCTGTTGCAGATGAACTTTAACCACTTCAAGAAGCTTTTCAGGCTTAGCCGGTTTTTGAAGAAAATCTACTGCGCCGTTTTTTAGAGCCATTACAGCTGCATCCACGGTCCCGTGACCTGTTAAAAATATAATCGGCAGATCACTGCCTTTCTCCTGCAAACAACGTTGGAGCTGAAGACCGCTCATTTCCAGCATTCGGAGATCCAGAATAATACAGCCCGGAACGGTCAAATCATCTTTAGCTAAAAATTCTTCTGCTGAGGAATAGGCCGCAGCCGGAATTCCTGCAAGCTTAAAAATAAAAAGCTCTGAGTTTCTAACCGTTTCTTCGTCATCCACGATTCTTACTAGGGCTTCCACTCTAAATCTCCTTATTAGTTTTAGGCAAATGGAGCGTCACGATCAAGCCTTTGGAATTATTCGGCTTAAAGGTTAATTTGCCTCCATGGTTTTCTGCGATAAGACGGCAGATTGAAAGTCCCAAACCTAAGCCGTCTGAAAGGCTCTTGGCGGGATGCGAAAGCCGACTTAATAATTTATCTGAAATCACTTGGCCATGATCAGATACACTTAACAGCCATTCGTTTGCTTCTTCCGACAATTGGACGCTTATTAACTTTTCTCGGCTGTCCTTGCTGGCTGCAGCGGCATTTTTGAGCAGGTTCACAATCAGCAATTCAAGTTCAAGAGCATCGGCAAGAGCATCAGCTTTACCGGGAGCTTTTACCTCGACATCTATTCCTGAAGATAGAGACGATCTTCTAAATGAAACCAACGCCCGATCTACTATCTCGGATAAGTTTTCTTGCTTAACTTCGTGATGCTGCCGTTTTGCGTAGGTTCTGACTCTTTGAATGATTTTTGAAAGTCGATCTGCCTGCGTTGAAATTTCTGACAGCGCTTCCTGCACTAATGGATCTTCGCGTTTTCCTTTCAAATAAAGCTTTAGGCCGTCGGCATAATTAATTAGAGACGCGATCGGCTGATGGGCTTCGTGAGCAAACATCGCAGACAGTTCACTCACAACGCCGGCTTTTTCTAACTGGAAGAGATTTTCTCTGCTCTCGCGAGCCTCTTTTTCGGCTTTGTCTTTTTCCTTCAGTGCAATAGTCAGATCTCGGGTTCTGATGCTGACGATTCTTCTCACGGAAGCCGTATAAAGAAGAATTAAGATCAATAGAGCAGCGAAGCCATATAAATAATGACGGTATCGTTTTGCAAATCCTATGAATCCGGTTTCTTTTAAGTACTCATAGGGTCCGATTTCCAGAGAACGGTATAAAGAGGAAACCGGCGTAAAGTCGCTGGCAAAGCCCCAACTGTCTCCACCTCTCGTCCGATCCATGGTAAGCAGTCCCACTGACACTGTCTTAACTAAATTCGAGTCTGCTTTAGGTAAGGAAGCAAAGACAACATCCGGATATAGGTCTGTGGACACTTTGCATGAAATTAAAGAGTCATTCTTAGGGTTTAGTACTCTTAGGGCTCCTTTTGCTATTGTCCCTTCCCTCTCGAATTGCTCCAGATCACAAGTCTTGAGTATCCCAACGTCAACCTGCTTATTGAGCACCATAGAGGCGACGTCCGGTATCCCATAACCCGTATAGGTAATAACTGAAAACAATCTTTTAGGATCTAAGTTTTGAAGAAGTAGTTCTCCTAGCGCAATAATCCAGCCATCGAAGGAATTTGAGTCCGTCGCAGCAACGGAAACCCTAACCAAATCGGAAAGAGTATTAAACCGAGAATCGTTCGCACGAACCACAAATACAGAGCCTACAGATTTAGAAGGATCTTTGGCTCCTTGAGGATGGCGTGTTGCAATATGGCGCGCGCCGGCAGATTCTGCCACATAGGCAAAGAATCCACTCGGAGCAATAAAGAAATCGAGTTCTCCTGCTTTAATCGCCTTTTGCAGGTTCTCGAACGACAACTCGACGGACTTGATTTCATATTGAGGAATCACCTTTCTCAAATGTTCCATCGTTGGCCCGAAGGTTTGAACATAAAACCAGGGGTCAATCGTATCTAAGATGCCAATAGTGATCGTCTTAGACCACACAGAAGTCGCACAAGCTGCGCCAAGGGCAATCAAGAATAAGAGTTTAGAAATTGACCTAAACACAACTTATCTCTGAAGGGGTTAAAAATTGAATCTCACTGAAAATAAAAGAATGAAGAATCAGGTCAGACAATATTTAACTGCTTCAGACTGTCTTGAATTCCACTAATCGACGAGTCGGAATTCGCTGAGCCCGAATCGTCTTGTATCCGAAACACATCGCACTAAAACATTCCTCGTCTTCTTTAATCCCCAAAAGCTCTCGAACTTCCCTGCTTCTTTTTGCGGCAGCGGTTGCATAACCGGCAAAACAGCAACCGATATTCATCGTTTCTGCTACAAGATTGAAGTAAGTCAGATTAATCCCGCTCTCCACGCTGCCCCAAACTGCGGTTTTAGGTCCGACACTGAAAACAACCGATGGCGCATTACGGAGAATAGGATCTTGTCCTGCACGATAACGCTCTAGGATGGAATCGATTTTGCTCGCATAACGTTTGCCGTAAACCGGATCGGTTCGACAGTCCCCGTCGAACCACTGTGCGATTAATTCCAAAAATTTTTTAGTCGTTTCCGGCTTTGTGATGATTAAACGCAAAAAACGGTTATTTCCACCCGAGGGCGCATATCCGACCACTTCAAGAATCTTTTCGAGATCGGATTGCTTCACTGGCTGAGAGGAAAAACTCCTATATGAACGTCTTTGTTTGAGGGCCTGAATAATTGTTTTTGAGGCTGAAGAAGAAGGCATTGATGTCTTCTCTAGATCGGCAGCCAAAATACCGTTGTGAATAGCGGCCCCTACCGGACAATATGCTGTGCATTGTCCACAGTCGTTGCAAAGATGCTCCCGTCCTTCGATCATTTTTGGACGACCATTATCAAGAATTAACAGGCGCTTCGGACAGACAAGAATACAGGTTCCGCAGCCGATGCAGTTATCAGAACTCGTTGTGCAATGAGATGGCATGATGTTCTCGCTTGGGTTGAGTTTGGTTTTTCTTCTATGAGTGAAATTTTCTCATCAATTAGGCCAGGAATTCGGTTTTCGACCCGGCGTTTGAACCAACGGGATAAGTGTTTTATGGCCCGAGTATCTGTGAAAGAAAAAATGGCTCCCGCGGCATGTAGCCGACCGGAAGCCATTAACAGGAGTAAACCTAAAGATAATCAATTAGATCTTAGAACTCGTGGCACAGACCCATAAAGAAAGATCTTGTGTTGACGCGTTCTACGGTGTGTTTCCATACCTTCTTGGATAACTTGGTGTTCTCAGATTTGCCATGGATGTATCCGACAGCGCCATAAGCGTAAGTTCTCTTGGAGATCGGGTATTTGTAACCGAGCATCGCTTGGTAAACATCGGCCTTAGAATCCTGATAATCACGCTTAGCGTGAGCATAGCCAAATGTGCCGTTCAGCTCGCCGCCGAATAATTTGATTTTCGTTCCAAGTGTTACAGCGTTTGTATCGTAACCTTCAGATGCCTTGCTGTCTTTGCTGTCGTATTTGGCTGCCGCGATAGCCTTTGCGTCCCCCTGACGAGGAGTTTTAATGTTTTGGCCATATTGATAACCTAAGTACATACGAACATCTCCGAAATCGTATGTTCCGCCAATGTTGTAGGTTCTCTGATCTTTCAGGTCTTTGCCGGCAGCCACTCCGGCATCTGTTTTGACAGCAGAATCGTTGTAGAACAAATTATCGAAGGCAGCGATCAATTTTAAATTCTTATATCGATAGGTTGCGCCTAAAGCAATGTAACGATTCTTCTGTGAGGAGACGACATCGTCATCGTCGATACCGTTTGAGTATTGGGCGTAGAGCTTAAAACCGCTGAGTTCAGGCGACTCGTATTTGACCATATTATTTACACGAGCTGCGATATTACCGGCAAAGACTTTAGTCAATGCACCTTCTTTCCAGGTGATCCCAAACGGGCTCATTCCTCCGACGATACCGCCGTGGGTGCCTGCGGTCAGAGCACCTGTGCGGCCTAGTTCAAATGCACCGAACGGAGTGGCTACACCCATATAACTGTCACGGTAAAAGGCAGAATCGGCATCTTTTGCATCGCCGCTATCACTTTCAAAACCCTGCTCTAAACGGAAATAAACTTTGTATCCGTTGCCGAGGTTTTCCTGACCTTCGAGGCCGAAGCGAGAGCCTTTTGTTATACCTGAAGCCATTTCGACAATGGTTTGACCATTAGATGCATGGTGAGCATAGACACCAGTATCTAATACTCCATAGAGCTTAACGCTCGAAGACGGAGCAGCTGCAATAGCAGCGCCGCAGGTTAAGGCGGACAAAACAAGAACTGCTGTTTTTGAAACTTTCATCTGAAACTCCCTGGTTAGTCATGTGAGATTTCAGATCATTTTGATGAGAGAGTTTCAAAAGCGACAGGCAAATTCTAAAAGAACATTTTGCCGTTTACGCAAAGTCGGTCAACAAACCGAGGTGTGAATCTAAGCGTATAGAGAAAACAAAAAAAAACAAAAATTATGTTTAATGTTTATAAATATATTCAAAGAGATAGATCTCTTTTGAAGATCTTGCAAAAACGTTGTGCAAATTGTGTTACCTAATTTCAAATATCGATCTGAACCTTATTATTAGTTTTATCAAATACTCCAATTCCTTATATTTCATTCAGACAAATTAGACAAAAATCGATTCGGCGGTGTCCAAATTCGGGACGTTCTTAACATGAAGGCGGAGCAGACGTGACCTTATTTCCCGGTTTAGCGTCCAGTGTCTCGCCTCTTTGGATGTCCACGGCACCTTCGAAAAAAAAAGAGCCCGAAGGCTCCAAAAACTTCTCTAGTTTTATGAAATTCACCCCAATGCTATTTCAACAAGACAAGAAGAAACTTTGATCTTCTCTTGGCCGATTTCTTTTTTGCATAGATGGAAAAAGTGTTTTTCTTCGGCCAAGAGAATCTGTTAACTAAAGAACTACATAACAGGACATCCGATCGGTTTCATTTCTCGGTACTGTTCTACCTTAACCGGAATGCCGGACCGACAGAAAGCACCTGCATAGTAATCGTTCAGCACTTTCACTGCACCCGGTCGGGTCGGATCCACAGGGATCAGCCTATTAACCGCAGTGCCGCCACCGCGTCGTCTGGCGACCGGAAGCGACTTACCATCAACTTCTCTAACCTCAGCGCCGCCCGCCCAGTGACCGTAGGCATGCGGAACGCAAACCGTCATTTCGGCAACGCCGTCGTCGCAAGCCAATACGCCTTCAGCCGTTACTCCGTCCGGGCTCGTCAAAATGACACGGTCCTTATCCTTCAAGCCGAACAGCTGCGCCGAATTCTTATTCATGTAAATGAAGTTCTGCGGCGATACCTGGTTGCAGTGGTCAAAGAAGCCGGAATAGTTGGATCTGAGGATCGGCTTATAGGTTGATAAGACCAACGGATACTGATCTTTATCCCAATATTTTTCCCACTGTTCGCCGTTAAAGAACTTAGGCTTTTCATAGGCGGGAATGCCGGGATAGGCTTCTCCGCTGAAGCAGTGTTTCTGAGCTGCGATGGCCGGATTAAAGATTTGCAGGAATTTTCCGCCGCCGTTCGCTAAGAAGTCCCCGTTGTATTTCTCTGATTTTTCATAGTAGCCGCCGCGAGAAAGCAGTGCTTCTACCTGAGCACATTCTTCCGGTGTCAGTACCGTTTCCAGCGGTTTCATCGCGCGGGGCAAAGCTGCTAATTCTCTGTCGGAATCCGTAACTTTGGGCAAATGTTCACACTGTGAAGCAACATTGCTCAGATAGTAGGCATACCAATCGTCAAATCGTTTCAAGGAAGCTTTAGTTCCGTCTTTCTTAGCAACTGCCTGTTCTCCGAAGCCCGGAAGATTCAATTTTTTCGCAACGTCAAAAATAAATTCTTCCATGCAGATATGGCGGCCGTCTGCAGTCAAAGCGGTTCTCGGCGTGACAACAGGGACTCCGGCAACCACACATTGGTCAAAGTTACCCCATGTTCTGTCGCAGCCGTATTCTTCAAACATGACGCGATCCGGAATAATGTAATCGGCATTCCTGTTCGTCTCATTGACAAAAGCGTCAATCGCTACAAACAGAGGAAGCTTCTTAGTATCACGGAGAGCTTTTTCTGCTTCACAAGGCAATGAACTGGCACTGTAAACGGGGTTGCTGCGCCAATTAATCAGCGCTTTAGCTTGATAAGGCTCTTCATTGGCAATGGCAAGCAGTGCTTCTGCGGCATTAAGCCCCGTGTAGTCGGAAGCTAAAGGATGGTAGACGTGCTTGGCCGGATACGGATTTTCCTTGTTCTTAACGTGCTCGGCGTATTCGGTGGAGCTTTCATAGGGATAGTTCCTGCAAACACTCACCACGCCGTCCTGACTCACGCCGCCCTGAACATTTTCCAGGTCGTAGTTTCCGCTGAATCCCATGAAGGCGCCGTTGCCGTAAACCGCCCCGCCCTTTCGGTCATGAGAACCGACCAGAGTATTCAAAATACAGATCAGCCAAGAACTCATCACAGAATCCCAGCCGTTGTTGC